>ENA-OQIO01000046-OQIO01000046.1-human-gut-metagenome-genome-assembly--contig:-NODE-46-length-51411-cov-14.048280_pt1 | contig 51411 bp, 65 predicted proteins | sample MGYA00242573_ERZ504737 | MGnify/ENA primary metagenome ERZ504737 (study PRJEB26092, sample SAMD00036203) | human gut metagenome | host: Homo sapiens | study: EMG produced TPA metagenomics assembly of...
ACTTAATTCCCCTGACTATCACAAGGACGGGATTTCCCTGTCCATCTTCAATTACTTGCGTAAATTTGATGGACGCGTTTTATATCCTCATAGCTAAAGCTAAGGGTTTTACGACGCATTGGATAATTTTATGTTCCAACGGCATTCATACCTCTACCACCGCTTCATATTCTTCTCAAATTTCTCCGTATACGCCGCTTTTAATTCCTCCGCCGTAATTCCATAGCAAAGCATGACGTCGTTGTAATACATCAGAACATCCGCCATTTCCTCCACGAGGTGTTTTCTCAGATCTTCTTTCTCTACCGCATCTGCCGCCCCGTTCTTTTTCACGATATCGATCACTTCGCCGACTTCCCCAATCATCCAAAGCAATTTATTCTGTCCTGTTGCCGGGCAGATGGGTTCCCATTTTTGTTTGTATTTTTCCTGCAGTGCTTTCTGCATTTCCTGCATCTCGTTCATACCAAAATCAGACATGCTGTTTTCCTCCATATTCGTAAATAATCATTTGAAAATATTGTAACTATTCAGAGCCATGCGAAATGGAAGAAAAATCGCGAATCATGTTTACATGAATGAGCTATTTTTCTGGAATTTCATATGGCGAGATGGGACTCTGAATAGTTACAAAATATTATACCCTATAAATGCTTCAATGGTAAACTTTCATTTTGCCGCATAAAAAATACGCGCCGCATTTCTCATCCAAATCATGAGTATGCGGTGCGCAGTTTTTATTTTGCTTTCTTCTTCTCTCTTTTCACAAAAAGACAGACACATGCAACAACAAAAACAGCCGTTGCAGCGATCAGTACCGGCCATACCGGCAGTGGACAGACGCTTGCGCTGATCAGTTTCAGTCCCTGGTAAAGTGTGTATACACCGAAAATTGAAAAGATGACAAACGCCAGTGTATTCAGCAGCCCATCCGGTGTCTTGCTCTTTAAGAGGTAGCCGACCAGCATTCCGAGAATATCCGCTGCGAACAGTCCGAGAGAACATCCGATCCATACAACGAATGCGGATCCCATACCTTCATTTGCACCAAAGGTGATTGCGGTAAGCTGTGTTTTGTCTCCGAGCTCTGCTACGAAGAACGTACAGAAAACGGCGAGCGGTGCGAACCGAATTTTGGATTTGCCGCCTTCTTCCTCTTCCTCGTCATCATCACCAGAAATGGTGGATGCTGCGAAGTAAAGAAATGCGAGTGCTGCAATCGTCTTAATCAACCAGTCCGGAATGAATTCGCTGACGAGGCCGCCTGCGAGAACCGCCATTCCATTCAGTACCAGAATCGCGGCTGCGGTTCCCAGGATAATGTCTTTCAGCTTGTACTTCGAAGTAAGCGCAATCAGCATGAGCTGCGTCTTATCGCCCATCTCTGCGATGAACTCGGTAAGAAACACCTTTAGAAATAACACCATTTTCCATTCCCCTTATCTTATAATGATATAAATGGCATATGCGGCATAAAATGCAACCATACAGAAACCTTCGACTCTTCCGATTTTCTTTTTGGTTCCTGCAAAAATCCATACACATACCGTGAATACGATCAATACACACAAATCAATTATATTTTCCGTAATGATGGCCATCGGGCTGATTGCGGATGCAATGCCAAGTACCATAAGAATGTTGAAGATATTAGAACCGATCGCGTTGCCAAGTGCCATATCAACTTCATTCTTTCTCGCAGCAACGATAGAAGTTACGAGTTCCGGAAGGGAAGTTCCGATGGAAACAATGGTCAGTCCGATCAGAGTCTGGCTCATTCCGAGATCGCCCGCGATTCTCGCTGCGGCATCTACGGTCACATCTCCGCCGACTGCAATGGCGACTGCTCCGCCGACGATGAACACGATACTCTTCGGAACAGAAAGCAGCTTGATGTCCTCGTCGGAACCACCTTCAATTTCGACTTTTTTTCCTTCGCGGTTTGCCTTTAAGGCAATCTGAACCATGTAGACAATGTAACCTGCAAAGAATCCAATTAAGATCACGCCGTCCAGGTGACCGAGCATCATACCGGATTTATCGCCGAGTCCGCTGATTCCTAAAACCATTAAAAGTCCGGCGCAGATCAGGGACAGCGGGATGTCTCTTTTGATGGTTTCCTTTGCAACTTCTACGGTAGTCAGTACGGCACAGACACCGATGACAACCATCAGGTTAAAGATATTGGAACCGATGACATTGCTGACGGCAAGCTCGTTGTTGCCGGTAAGCGAAGCCGATACACTGACCGCGGTCTCCGGAAGTGATGTTCCCATGGCAACAATGGTCAGTCCGATGATGATCGACGGAACGTGCAGTCTCTTTGCCGCGCTTGAGCTTCCTTCTACGAAAAAGTCCGCACCTTTGATCAGCAGTACAAAACCGATGACGAGACAGACAAGCACAAGAGCAAACGGGGCGTTGTTGATGAAATTTTCCATGTTTTCCTCCTTTGTTTTCCAAGCATATATTCCAAAATAGTATCGTTAACAGAAGCAGGTTTTACTCATTATCCGCAAAAAAAGACTCATGTATATCAAGGAACATCCGATATGCGATACACCGGTGATTCATCGATATACATGAGTCTCATTATTTAAGATTTGCCAGATTATACTCTTTTCTTATAATCAGAATGTTGACAAATCACACATTCGTGCTAACTACTCCCTCATGGAATATTACATTACTTGATAAATACTATCAAATGTCTTCGGGGTTGTCAACAAAATTTGACTTTTTTATCCGAAAGATTTCAGCCCCGCTTACGAATGCATACCAGTCATGGGTGCAGAATACTTTACAAAATATAACAAACCGAATATCCTAAAACGAGAAAAACTTCATTTTCATGATAGTCCATTTTTAGACTGATCTATCTTTTCTATGGTACTCACCTCTCTATTCGTCCTGTGTTTCCATCTCTTCGAGTTCCAGTTCCGTTTCCATCATGCGTTCCAGCAGGGATTCCTGTGTCTGATTTTCTTCGTCTATTTTCGTCTGAAGCTCCATCAGCCGTTCGTAATCTGCGGAAAGTTCCGGGTCCATCATTTCCAGTTGAAGTTCTGACATTCTGCTCTCACTCTCCGCAAGCTGCTCCTCGTATTTTTCGAGCTGCCGTTTTAAGCGGGACAGAATTTTTCCCGGGTTATAATATTTCTTTTTGTCAAACACATCATCCAGCGTCGGAACGTCGGCCGGTTTTCGTACAGCTCCTCCCGCATTTCCCGTTTCTCTGCCCGGCGTCTGCCGTTTGATTTCTTCGAGATACTGTGCATAATTCATTTCGTAAAATTGTACGTCGCTCTCGCCGAACTCCAGAATACCGGTTGCCACCTGGTTGATGAAATAACGGTCGTGCGATACGAACAAAACGGTTCCCTCGTAGCTGGTCAGCATTTTTTCCAGCGCTTCTTTTCCCGCCAGATCCATGTGATTCGTCGGCTCGTCCAGGATCAGGAAATTCGGTTTCGTATAGAAAATCCGGCAGAGCTCCAGCCGCACTTTTTCACCGCCGGAGAGCTGCCCCATTTTCTTTTCGACATCCTCACCGGAAAACAGAAAGGCTCCCAGTGCGCTTCGGACATCGTTGCGAAGCAGGTTCGGATAAAGACTCCAGAAATAGTCGAGCACCGTCTGCTCCGGGTCGAATTTCTGGTTGACTGCTTTGTGCTGATCGAAGTAGGCAAAATCCACGCGGTTTCCAAATTGATAACTTCCGCCCAGTGGATTGATTTCGCCCACAACGGTTTTCAGAAGCGTCGATTTTCCTTTTCCGTTTTCTCCGATGATCACAATCCGTTCTGCTTTTTTGATGACGGCCGAAACCTCGCTCAGGACGGTATCGTATCCGATTTTCAGTTTCTTCATCGTGAGCACATCCGTATAGCTTTCGCGTACCGGATGGAATAAGGCGTGGAATGTCCTCGTGTCAAACCGCCGCGGTTTCTCAATTTTTACCATGTGCTCGATCGCCATTCGTTTCGAACGGGTGGCTGCAACTTTTGTCGGTGTGTTTTTCCATTTTTCAATCCACGCCGTCAGACGCTCGATTTCCTTCTGCTGCGCTTCATAGTCTTTTTCCTGTTTGATCTGTGCTTCTTCTTTTTGTTTCACAAATGCCGAATAATTTCCCGGATACCGTTTGATGTCACCGTATTCGATTTCATACGTCACATCAATCACGCGGTCCAGAAACATGCGGTCATGTGATACAATGATAACGGCATTTTCGTAGCTTTTCAGATAATTTTCCAACCACTCCACTGCAGCGATGTCGAGGTGGTTGGTCGGCTCGTCCAGAAGCAGGATGTCCGGGCGCTGTAAGAGGAGCTGAATTAGGGCAATTTTTGTCTGCTGTCCGCCCGAAAATTCACCGATCGGTTTTTCCAGATCTTCGAGCGCAAAACCAAATTTCTGGAACATCGTTTCCATATCTTTTTTCCAGCTGTACCCGTGCAGACTCTCGATTCTCCGCTCCAGAAAATCGTACTCCGCCAGCAGCTTTTTGTGATCTTCCGTCTCGGCGAGCAGCTTTTCGATTTCCTTTTTTCGTGCCTCGCACGCAAAGACTTCTGAGAAAGCCTTCTCCAGCTCCTCTTTTACCGGCACATCTCCATCGGTAAAATTAATCTGGCGCAGAAAACCGATGTTCTGTTTTCCGCTCATTGTAATCCCGCAGGTCTCGTCGCTGTCCAGATTACTCATCTCAATATCCCCGGCAATCAGCCGCAGCAGCGTCGTTTTTCCACAGCCGTTTCTACCGACAATTGCAATTTTTTCTGTATCGTGAATTTCGAAATTCACACTGTTTAAAATCGTATCCGCGCCAAACTGTACTTTTGCATTTCTGATCTGATATCTCATGTTTTATACCTTTTCTGTTGTGTGAACCTCACAGTCGGTATTTTCACGGAGTCTGACATGTCGAAAATAGTTCGACTGTGACTTACCTCATGTCAGTGGAGGATACCGATTTCTCTCCGCCCGCCACTGCTGTTATGTTTCTTTTAACAATTCATCCCACCGCTTTAGAAGCGGGGGACTTCTTGTCTACTGATGTTAAAATTCTGCTTCCATTATACCGTCTCCGCCCTTCGTTCTCAATGCCAAAAATTTTTCGAATCAAATTTGGTACGCCTGCGGCATAAAAATATCTCTGTTTTACTGATTTGCTCCAGTAACAGAGATATTTAACTTCCTATATATTCCGAAAGTCCCTTACGCAAAAATACTACTCATGAGTAGTATATAATATTCTTCTCTTTTTTTCAATGCTGTCTCTTAACAGATTTTCCCAACCAGCACTACAATCCCAGCTGTCACAAGTGCAATGATCAGATACAGAATCGTCGCCAGGTCTCGTTTTGTCAGCACGGTTTTCCATGGTTTTATGTACGGAATCCCTTCCATTCCTTTGATCTCCCATATTTTACTGTGTCCAACCCACACCCGGTCAAGCATAATTCCGTCGAACCAGTTCATCACCACAAGGAAGAGGTAGGATTGGAGATATGCCGTCTTGAAATCGGTGACTTTATTCCAGACAAAAATGATCGCGATCAGCACCACGAACAAAATGATGCAAAATGGAATCATAACCTGCTTTCCTTTTTTCATGACCGCATCTTTGTCGATCAGTCCACGTTTATCGGCTTCTTCTATATATTCCTTTGGTAAAATAAACACAGTTCATTCCATCATTTCTTACCAGACACTTTACCATCAGAATAAACAGAAGACAGTATAATATGTTTTGCAACAACAGCATCTCACATTCCTCCTCAGACTACCGTTTATGTTTCTTATAGCTTCATGTTAGTTCAGGCTAATCACATTGTCAAGAGGACTTGCTGTTTTTACATTAACACTGCCGCAATGGATAAATTATAATCGTTTATAAAGCAAAAAAAGAAACGAGCAAGTCCTGTCAGGCATAAACCTTACCCAGTGAAAACCCATTTCTTTTTTAGACAATGTCAAAGATACCATACTTCTTTCTCCCATCGAACTTTCTTTACACTCGTCCCTCATTTATTTTACAATTTCTATTTCAGATTGCAAAACTCATCCGCCGTCAGCTCATAGTCGACAGAAGATTCCATTTCCCCCAGCTGATTTTTCCAGGAATTGTAATGGACTGCGATTTTGCGGAAGCCGAGTTTTTCGTAGACATGCTGTGCTCTTGTGTTTTTGAGGTTGGTATCAAGAAAAATAACGTTGGCTCCCATGCGGAACAATTCTTCTATGAGCATGCTCAGTACAACTCTTCCAATGCCTTTTTCCTGGTAATCGGATTCGCAGATTTTGATTCCGATTTCATATCGATGATTTTCGAATACATAGAAACTCATTTCGCCGATTCGCACATCGTTGTATTCTATGATGAGTCTTCGTCTTGTTTCATCGCTGTCGTCGGCAATCTGTTTTTCAATTTCCGCTGCGCTTGTCCCAAGCCCGTTTGGAAATCCGGCGTGGGCCATGACGGTTCCATCGTTCCACCAGACGGCTAATTGTTCACAATCTTTCTTTTCGGCATTTCTAATGCACAGCTGATTGTATTTTATGTTCATTTCTTCTCTCTTTCTCTGCAATCACTTACAGCTTAGACTCATACCATTCCTCCGCCGTTTTCTCAAATCCGACCGACTGGAACATGCGCTGGCTTTGTCCATTAAAAGAATAAATATTGGCTTTTACCCGCTCCATTCCCTTTTCTCTTGCAAGCTTCAGCATCTCCAGAACGCACCGTCTTCCAATATGCTGATTCTGGTATTCTTTACAGACAACGACAGCGATTTCACTATTCTCTCTCAGCGAAACATCTCCCACCAGCACGCCCTTATATTCTATATAATAGCAGTCACCGTGCGCGGTAAGATAATCATACATCCGATGCAACAGCTCCACATCATACGGCTTCTCCCGGTTGTCCACCTGCCTACACACGTCCAGATCCTGATACCACGGAAGAGAGGCCTCGTCATTCCTGTAATATGGGATCAGCCGGAGTTCATTGTCTATGATTCGTTCGGTCATTTTGGTTTGGCTCCTTGTTTTTTGATCTTAAAGTGCTGCAATTTCCTCTGTAATTTCACAGACACTCTTATTACTCGTATCAATTTTTACCGTATCAAGTACCTGATACATCTGAATTCGTGCAATGCTTTTGTCCATAATCTCTTCCGTACGAATCTTATTTGCGATGTCGGATAATAACCGCTTCCGCAAATTTGCTTCATCCACGATCAGCGAAATTTTAATCACTCTGCATTCTTCCGTGTCCAGCTTACTGACGATTTCATCAACAATACTCTGCTCATGCATCACCCAGCAGAAAATAACGTTTTCATAAGCGCTGCAATGCAGAAAGTTATTCAGCAGATAACAGATGTTGTCCATCACCATCTCTTTCGTCTCATCCGTCACCTGAAACGGATCGGCGTCCCAGCACCAGTCGCCGTCAAGAAAAACGCTGTTCGCCAGATCTTTTTTCAGCTGCTGACTTACCGTCGTCTTGCCAACGCCCATCGTTCCGCCGATCAAATATAATGTTTTCATTTTTCTCTCCCCATAACACGAATATCCGAAAAAATATCGTTTTCAAAAAGGATTTCAAATCCATCTGCCGGCTGAAATCTGCCATTCAGGATTTCTTTTCCATGGAAGGATATTTTTCTTACTTTGTTTTCCGCATCTTTCACTTCAATTTCACAGTAAGAAAGCAAATATGCACAGATCGCCGTCGCATGAGAAACCACGAGTGCTGTTTCTCCTTCTTCCATCTGTCCGACGATAGAATCGATCGCGGTTTTCATCCGCACCTTCACTTGATTTAACGATTCCCCGCCCGGATTGCGAAAATCGTGATCTTCATACTGTTTCAGCCAGAAATCCTCCCTGGCATCCCCGATCGTTCTTTCATGCAGCTCCTTCACAATGACCGGGTGATCTGCGATGAATTCAGCCGTTTCCATTGCTCTCCGATAAGGTGAAGAAAAGCATCTGTCCACATTTGAAAATATATTTCTTTTTGATACAGCAAGCTCTTTTCCCTCTTCCGATAGAGGAATCTGCTCATTCGGCATATCCCTTTTTCCGGGATGGAATGCCTCATTAAAAATATTTTTTTCATTTCACTCTCCCCTGCTGTTATTCCTAAAGTTTTTTAATCAAAAACATCTCCATCGGCTTTTTTCCATATCCTTTTTCTGATGTTCCCCAGCGATAAAAAGCATGGTGCAAAACGGAGTATTATCCCAGAAAAGATTATATTGCAGCAATCAAATGTTTCCAGCGGACCTGCTCTTGTGGATATTCTTGATAAACTGATACGAATGGATGTTGTTGCAAAAGAAGCTCCTATTAACGATGAAAATGATGTGTCGCACGGACGGAAGCTTCCCACAGTTCCACCAGCGTTTCCATCCGCGGCATTCTCTCCTGTACTTCATATATTGTTATCTTACTCATCTTCCTTCCACAGCTTTCCTTCTTTATAATGTTTCCTGCAAAGCGCCACATAACTCTCGTTCGATCCAAGGAAAATCTGCGCGCCTTCCCGAACGATTTTTCCGTCTGCGTATCTCGTATTGCACTGCGCCCGTCTTCCGCACCAGCAGACCGTTGGGACTTCCTCGATGATGTCAGCGATTTCCATCAATCTTCTCGAACCCGGAAACAGATGTGTCTGGAAGTCCGCACGCAGACCGTAGCAGAGAACCGGAATCCCATAAAAATCCACGATGTCCGAAAGCGTATCAACTTCCTCCGGAGAAAGAAACTGCGCCTCGTCGATCAGAACCGCATCCACTTTCTTTCCGTGATACCGGTATTCCCCGCTGTCTGTACTCCAGGTCTCTGAAATTTCTTTTAAAAATTCATCCACATATTCCGCCGGTGCCTCCAGCCGATGCGGGACTTGATTTCATGTTCTCCGTCGCGGTTGTCCGTCCGCGGCTTCAACAGGACAGCATACTGCCCGCGCTCCTCATAATTATAGCGAACCATCAAAATATTAGCAGATTTCGAACTGCCCATCGCGCCGTAGCGGAAATATAATTTTGCCATTGTTTTTCGTCCTTTTGTCTTTTCTTATTCTTTCAGTTCTTTCCGTAAAAACGGCTCCTCATCAAGCTCTGCGTTTTCAAAGCTGTGATAAAATTTATCTGCATTTGGATTTGTCGCCCGAATCAGATAATATTGGTTAATCCATGTTTCCTGCAGTCTTTTTCCATCTCCTGAAACAGCCCCTGCGCAACGCCTTTATGTCTGGCTTCCGGCAGCACATAAACCCAGTCCACATACGCCATCCGGTAACCGTCCTGCATACATCCGTAAAAATGATACTCAATCCGCCCAAGAACCTGATCATTCTCCATAGCAAGAATGGATATTGTATTCTGATAGAAGGGATCTTTTACTCTTCTTCGCAGCCCTTCCCGATCCACCGCTTCCACATGCATCATCTCCGGCTCTGCCCCCATTTCTTTTCTATAACAGAAAACTACCGACAAACCTGCTTTTATCGATAGTTTCTTCAATTTTTATTATAACCGATCCCGCTCTGTTTTCCAATTAAAAAGGCAGAAGAAATGAAACCTTTTATCCCGTTTCCATTTCCTCTGCCTTTCTTACATTTCTTTCCTCTTCTGATTCCTCTTCTTCCGCAGGTTCTCTTTCTTCTGCCGGATTTCCCTCGCCTCCTGTTCGCTGCTGATGCGGATGGTTTTCACGACGAAGAGTTTTCCTTCGTCCGAATGTTTCATGCGGGCTTTGCCTTTCAAATATCCGTGTTCCGGGCACCAGGCTACGCAGTAGTAGTTTTTCCCGCCGGCCGAAAACCAGCGTAAGCGTTTTCTTGCCGTTTTCCCGCAGATGCAGCAGTGCGTGCTGCAGACCTCGCGGTCGTGCATGGCTTCTTCTTTTGTGTCGAATTCGCGGGAGATGAATTTCGTGTAGCCATTATAGACGGCGTGGATCTCCTCTTTTTTCGATTTCGGGTTCTGATATACGTCGATCGAGTCGTACGCCAGCACAACATCCATATCGATGCGCGCAAAAATGTCGGCCGTATATTTTGCATCCGAAAGCGCCTGATGAAAATGCTCGTCCTTCGGGAGATGGAGGAAGTCGGCGGCGTACTCGAGCGCCCGGCGGCTCTTCATCGTTTCGTACTGGATCGCGAACAGTTTCTGTACATCGTAAAAATGAATCGGCCCGCGGATCAGCGACAGGAGGTTATAAAATTTCATGTTCCGCTGGAGCTCCGTCAGGTCTCCCGGTCCCCAGGTGCCGAACATGCACGCACCGCCGGAGAATGCAAAAAATTCCTGCACGGCCTGCGCAAATGGGATTCCGTTCTGCAGATCCTCTTCTGTCAGTCCGACGACCTCGCGCGTCCGGTGATGGAGATGCTGGTAGACCACCGGTTTTACAATCCGGTGAAACGTTCCCACCACATTCCGCTCACCATCCATCTTCACCGCGCCGATCTCAATAATCTCAAATGGCAGCTTCGGGTTCTCTTTTCCTTTTCCATAGGGACACTGGTTCCATTCCAGGTCAAAAATCACATAGTCCATTGTATTGTCAATCCTTCATTCTGTGTCGTCTGTCCCTATTATAAATGATTTTGATATAATGAGCAACTATCTGGCAATTCCATTCTCTGCCCATTCTGGCAATTTTCTTCCTGTGCATTACATTTCCCATTCATTTCATCCTGTTCTCTTTCAAACTTAACGCTTCTTTTATTGAAATCCCAGGGTAAATCCGATATAATATTTTTAACTCCGGCCTTCGTTTTTACTCAAAAAAATCACCTGAAAAAGCCGGAAATATTACGAATTTAGATGAGCATCCGATATGAAAACAAAATTAACGCAAAAACAGATTCGATTTCAGGCGCTTCTGCTGTTTTTTATTACATTTTTTCTTGTCGAGCTCTGCGCCGGTTTTCTGTATCAGAATCAGTTAAAGGAAGCAAAGCTGAAAGCTGACTATACCGCACAGACGACCATCGGCCGCGTGAAATCGCAGTTAAACCATTATCTTGCCGAATCCAATCTGATGAAACACATGATTGAAGCCGGTTATACCGTCAATGACGAAGAGTTTTCCGTCCTCTCCTCGCTGATGCAGGACGACCAGAATGTCATCAAAGCACATGAGCTTGCAAAGGACGGCATTGTCACACTGATTTATCCGATGCGTGGAAACGAAGCCGCTCTCGGACTCAATACGCTCGAAAATCCTGCCAGACGGCAGGAGGCCACTCTTGCCAAAGAGAGCGGTGAGTACACCATCGCAGGACCATTTGAACTGCAGCAGGGCGGCATCGGCGCACTGCTTTTTGACCCGATCTACACAACCGATGACAGTGGAAACAAGACCTTCTGGGGCTTTTCGCTTCTCGTTCTCGACTGGGAATCCTTTCTGGATGAAATCGAACTGAATACGCTGGAAGAAGCCGGCTATACCTACGAAATCTGGAAAATTTCTCCGGCCACCGGCGAACACGTTTCCATCGCACACTCCGGTAATTCCCGGCGTTCCGATGCCATGGAAGTTCTCTGCACCGTGCCGAACGACACCTGGCATTTTGAAATTGTACCGAAAAACGGCTGGCTCAGTCTGCTGCAGGTTTTTGTTTTCTTTGCACTCGGGCTCATCCTTTCCCTGCTTGCCTCTATTGGTTTTCTGCAGTTCCAGATGCGCCGCTATAAAGACGAGATTCACGCAGCAGAACTGGAAAAAGCCGTACAGGAAGCACAGTCTGCCAACGAAGCAAAAACACGTTTTCTGTTCAACATGAGCCACGACATCCGAACCCCGATGAATGCCATCATCGGTTTCTCGGATCTGCTGGAAAAGCACATCGACGAGAAGGACCGCGCGGTCGACTACATTGCAAAAATCAAGTCCTCCAGCAGTTTTCTGCTCTCCCTGATCAACTACGTGCTTGAGATGGCGCGCATTGAGAGCGGTAAAGCCTCGCTGAAAATCGAGCTCGGCAGCTACAGCGAGCTGATCAATTCCCTGAATGCAGTGTTTGAGCCTTCGTTAAAAAGCAAAAATCTTTCCTATCTCTGTTACAACACGGTGGAACACGATGCCATCCTCTGCGACCGGACAAAAATACGGGAGATTCTGCTGAATATCATCAGCAACTCCATCAAGTATACGCCGGAGGGCGGAAAAATTTCCGTAAAAATCGAAGAGACACCGGCACCAAGGAAGGGCTTTGCCTCCTACCGCATCACCGTGAAGGACAACGGCATCGGCATGAGCAAAGAGTATCTGCCGCATATTTTTGAAGAATTTACAAGAGAACATTCCTCCACCGAAAGCCACATCACCGGAACCGGCCTCGGCCTTCCGATCGTAAAATCCCTCGTGAATCTGATGGGCGGAACGATCGATGTGGAAAGCGAACTCGGTGCCGGAACAATAACTACGATCTGCCTCACGTTTGAACTTCCGACCGAAGAACAGCTTGCGGCTCACCAGCATAAAGACGAGATTCTCGAGCAGTCCCTGCAGACGCTTTCCGAAAAACGCGTGCTGCTTGCCGAGGATAATGACCTGAATGCAGAAATTGTACTCACCGTTCTGGAAGAAAACGGCATTCACGCCGAGCACGTAAAAGACGGCGCCCTCTGCTTAAAAGCAGTCCAGAACGCACCAGAAGATTATTACAATGTTATTCTGATGGATATTCAGATGCCGAACATGAACGGCTATCAGGCCGCAGAAGCGATCCGTGCACTCCCGGGAAAACGCGGGGAAATCCCGATTGTCGCCATGACGGCAAACGCGTTTGAAGAGGACCGCCGAAAAGCACTGGAATCCGGCATGAACGCCCATATCGCGAAACCCGTTGACGTTTCGGTTCTTCTCGAAACACTTTCCAGGTTTTCATGACCTTTACAGATCCCGATGCACCGCGCCTCTTCTATGGAATTTTAACTTCCATCGACGATCAGAAACCCAAAAACAAATAATATGCATGAAAAAAGGAGCGTTCCCGTAAAGAGAACAGCTCCTTTTTTCATGCGCCGCAGCGGACGCTTTTATTTCTCGTTTTTCAGCAGCTCCAGGTTTTTGGAGATCAGCTCGCATCTCTGTTTTACGCAGTCCGGGGATCTGTGCGGATCCTGCGGTGTGTTGAACAGATAGTCCTCGAGTTTGTCGATTGTGGTAGTTGCTACATGCATTCTTGTATCGCAGGATGCATAGTAGATGTAAACCTCTCCGTTCTCACGCGCAATCGCGCCGTTTGTAAATACAACGTTGGAAACGTCTCCGACTCTCTCTTTTCCAAGCGGAACCAGGAATACACCGGACGGCTCTGCAATGACTTTGGACGGATCGTTCAGATCGGTACCGAAGACATACAGAACGTAGCGAAGGCCTGCTGCTGTATTTCTTACACCGTGTGCAATGTTGATCCAGCATTTCTTACCTCGGATCGGCACTGCTCCAGCACCGTTTTTGGACTCGGTCAGGGTATGATAAATACGTTTGCTGATGATCTTCTCCTCGTCGATGACAGCGTGTGTGATATCATCGCAGAGTCCGAAGCCGATTCCTCCGCCGCTTCCGGTCTCAATGAAACCATCCATCGGACGGGTGTAGAAGGCATATTTTCCGTCTACGAACTCCGGATGCAGAACAACGTTTCTCTGCTGCGGAGAACGTAAGGTTTTCAGGTTGTCCAGACGCTCCCAGGTCTTCAGGTCTTTCGTTCTTACGATACCAGCCTCAGCAACAGCCGCGGACAGATCCGGATCGTTTTTGTCCTTGCTCTCAGAGCAGAACACTCCGTAAATCCAGCCGTCCTCGTGCTGGGTCAGACGCATGTCATAAACGTTGGTTTCCTCTGCGCAGGTATCCGGCAGCACAACCGGGTAATCCCAGAAATGGAATCCGTCGATACCAGTATCACTCTCTGCAACAGCAAAGAAAGATTTTCTGTCATTGCCCTCCACGCGGACAACGAGATAATACTTTCCATTCAGATAAATCGCGCCGGAGTTCATCACAGCGTTGATGCCGAGACGCTCCATAAAGTACGGATTCGTCTCCTCATCCAGATCATATCTCCAGTGAACCGGAGCGAACTCTCTTGTCAGCACCGGATACTCATAGCGGTCATAAATACCGTTGTAAAAATCTGCTTTTGTGTTCTTTCTTGCCACAAGGCGGTCTACCTTGGCTTTTTCCACATAATACTGTTTATTCAGCATCTTTTAACCTCCCAATTACTTCCATACACATACGTCCATTGTGATACGGGCATTTCCACGGTTCTACAATCGGCTCATGAATCGGGCTTCCGTCTGCATTCACGCACCAGAACCACTCAGACCCCTCTCGTTTGTCGATCACATATTCCTTGATGTAGCCCCAGATGTCTTTTGCCGCATCGAGATACTTTGTTTCCTCCGGTTTTTTCTGCCATGCATTTAAAAATCCAACGACTGCTTCTGCCTGTACCCACCAGACTCTTGTGGTATCATCCACACCGCGCTCGCACTCATTCATCAGCGAATGATTTTTGTATGCCGTGTTGTAGATATTTTCCGCAATCTCTCCGGTGATCGGCAGCAGTTTTTCCCGGTAAGCCGGATCGCCGAGCACTTCTGTACCCCGGTCGATCAGCCAGGAAGTCTCGATATCATGGCCATAAGAATACAGATCAATCAGCGTATTCCATGTCCGGTCGAAGAATACTTCCTGACGGCCTTTTTCTTTGTTATATACTTTATCCGCGAAGAGATCCATCATAAAGCGGAGACGGTCACCGGTAAACGGATCCTTTGTCACGCGGTACAGCTCGGTATATGCTTCGAAAACATGCAGCAGCGTATTCATGGTCTTCTCTGCCATGACGCCGTTCTCCGAGAGCTTTTCATTGCTCTCCGGCTTGAAATCGCGGGTAAATGCCTCGAGATAACCGTACTCGTCGGTGCAGTGTGTCTCGATGATCTGCTGCAGCGATTTTGCCAGCTCCAGCGCCTCGGTGTCGCCCGTCGCATCAAAATACGTAGACAGCGCATAAATTGCAAATGCCTGATTGTACGTATGCTTTGTCGTATCGAGCGGTTTTCCGTCGTAGGTGACAGACCAGAACACGCCACCGTACTCGCGGTCCACACACGCCTGTTTCATAAAGCGGTACGCATGCTCCGCATCGGCGCGCAGCTTCTCGTCCTTTAAGGTCAGGTACGCATTCGAGAAAAACCAGAGAATTCTGCTGTTTAAGATGCAGCCCTTCTCATACGTTTTCTGCACGTTCAGATCAAAGTCCTGATAGCCGTAAAATCCGCCGTATTCCTCATCTCTTAAGCCCTCCCAGAACGGAACGATCCGTCCAGTAAGCTCCTGCTTTACTTCCCTTGCCAAAGACTGCATCTTTTCTTCCTTCTTTCTTATCTTCTTCCAATTTCGGTGTCAGACTCGCGTACGACACTGTTTTTCTTGATATAATCTACAATCAGATCTACGGTTGTGAATGCCAGTCCTACATACGTATCGGCTGCGCCGTAGTAGATCGCGATCTTTCCGGTCTCTGCATCGTGAATGGTTGCGCACGGGAAGGTTACGTTCGGAACGAAGCCTCTCTCCTCATACCACTCTTCCGGTGTCAGAAGGAAGTTCTGGCAGCGGTATTTTACGATGGACGGATTCTCTTTGTCGAGGATTGCGCCGCCGATGCTGTATACATAGCCATTGCAGGTGCCGCTTACACCGTGGTAGAACAGCAGCCATCCTTCGTTGGTCTCAATCGGAGCTGCGCCGCCGCCGATCTTTAAGGACTCCCACCACTCCGGGCTCTTGCTCATGACGTGGCGGTGTTTGCCCCAGTACAGCATATCCGGGCTCTCGGACAGGAAGATGTCACCGAACGGTGTGTGGCCGCTGTCGCTTGGACGGGACAGCATCACGAAGTTGCCGTTGATTTTTCTCGGGAAGAGAACGGCATTTCTGTTGAATGGAAGGAATGGATTCTCCACACGTACGAAGGTTTCAAAATCTTTTGTTTTTGCCATTCCGATGGCTGCACCGTAGAAGTCCTGGCACCAGATGATGTAGTAGGTATCTTCTACTTTTACAAGACGCGGGTCATATGCGTAAACCGGCATGAACGGTTTGCCTTCTTCGTCAACGAACTGGATTTTGTTCTCATCGAAATTCCAGTGGATCGCATCTTTGCTTCTTCCAAGGTAGATGTACGGGATTCCGTTTGTCTGCTCACCACGGAATACTCCGATGAACTCGTCGCCGTACGGCATAACGGCGCTGTTGAAGATTCTTGCTACTTCCTTCACCGGATTTCTTCCGATGATCGGATTCTCGCTGTATCTCCATACCGGTGCACCGGAAAACTCAGCCGGGCCTTCCTGCATGGCATATTTTTGACAGCATCTCCAATAATTTTAACTTCGCTCATTTTTTGAAACCTCCATGAAAAATATTGTTTGTTTATGAGTTGTACTTTGTTTTTTTAAGTTTCTGTTAGTGGACAGAATCTTGTTTTTTCATTCTTTTTTTCTCCGAACCGCCGTGTTTTATCACCCTCACGCCCAGTCCTTTAGCTTAATTTTAACATAGATGATTAATTTTTCAACTGGAAATTACTTAAAAAATAAGTTCCGTTAGATACTGTCAATTTTTAAGTGACTTTGTTGTGTAATATGTACAAAAACGGGGCATTTCAAAATGCCCCGTTTCTTAATTTATAATTCAGTTATAAAAATCAAAGCTTTACGCTCTCTTTCGGCACCAGCTGTCCGGAGACAATTTCCATATTTTTGCCGGATGCCGCGCCGCGGATCTGCTTCAGCGCTTTTTCGAGCGCTACTTTTACCATCGCCTTCGTATTGATCTCATACGAAGTGATCTTGAGATCCGGGAAACCCGGATACAGGTAATTATCGAAGCCGACAACGGAAACGTCCTCCGGCACGGAGATGCCGCGTTTTTCCAGCTCGAGCATCAGAAGGCCGGCGGTCAGGTCGCAGTTGCAGACGAACGCTTCCGGCATCTGTTCCGGGAGATGAATTTCGATCTGGCCCCGCTCATCACGGTCCTCCAGAATCCATTCCGCCGGTGTCACATCGCGGTGTTCCAGAACAGCCTTAGAAAAACCGCAGTACCGATCCATGATACTGCTGGAAAAATGAATCGAACCGACAAAAGCCAGCTTGGTAAGGCCATGCTCATACAGGTATTCCGTCATCAGATACATTCCGTGAAAGTTATCTGCGATCACGGCATCTTTTGCCAGCTCATTGTCGTAGAAATCCAGAAATACGATCGGAAGATCCACGTTTTTCTTCAGATAGTGGATGTAATCGCGGCTCGTGTCTCCCATAAGGATCAGTGCATCGACGGTCTGCTCCTTGGCGATGCACGGCACGATCATCTCATCTTCCATCTCCTGTTTCAGGATCTCCACGGTCACCATACAGCTCTTTTCCGTCGCCGCCAGTGCCATCTCCTGATACATTTTCCAGTAAAATGTCGTATACTCTGCCAGATACCGTTCCGGAATCACCACTCCGATGCAGCGCAGGCTTTTTCCCTGTGTATTTCTCGCTCCGCTTCCCGGCTGGCGGTACCCCATTTCCTTTGCAATTTCCAGAATCCGGGCGCGCATCTCATCGCTGACCCCTTTCTGTCCTGTAATCGCGTTATGCACGGTGACGGCGCTGACGCCCGCCACCTTTGCAATATCTGCCAATCTTACTTTTGCCATATCCGTTGCTCCTTAGTCTACTGCAACAAAGTGATACAGTCTGCTGACGAAATCACCCCAGAAATCTTTCATCCGGAAACCGGCATTCATCAGCATCTCGCCGCTGTAAACCTCATCGGTTCCCTCCAGACGATATTTTTTCGCCGGATCAAAGCCGCGCAGGCGAACCTTGCGGGACGGCATATTTGCCTGTGCCAGCACCTGTACGTAGGTCACAAGCACTTCGCTTTTATCCTCCGATGCTACTGCCCAGCAGTCGGATCTGTGGTTTTCACGGCTGGAAAGAATACGGTAATACTCTCCCTCGCGGATCAGTTCATGATATTTGTGATACATTGCGGTCTGCTCCGGAATCAGCTTTCTCTCTTCTTCCGGCAGTTTTGTGATATCAAGCTCATAGCCGAACGTTCCGGCCAGTGCCACATGGCCTCTCGTTGTAAACGGAGTTACACGGCCAACCGTGTGGTTCGGGCATACGCTGACGTGTGCACCCATTGAGCAGAGCGGGTAAATGAGGCTGTTCCCTCCTGGATTTCCAGACGCTCAATCGCATCGGTGTCGTCGGAGCACCAGATCTGCGGACTGTAGTAAAGCATTCCAGGATCGAAACGTGCACCGCCGCCGGAGCAGTTCTCCAGAAGCAGATCCGGGAACTCCTGTATCAGACGCTCCTGCATCGCATACATACCGAGCACGTAGCGGTGGAACAGCTCCTGCTGGGAATCTTTGTCCAGGTAGGTGCTTCCCAGGTCGCTTAACTGACGGTTCATATCCCATTTCACGTATTTGATGTTTGCACTGCGCAGGATTTTTGCCACACATTCATACGCATAATCCTGCACTTCCGGGCGGGAGAGATCCAGCACGTACTGGCAGCGGATCTCAGTCGCTTCTCTTCCCGGAATCTGAATCGCCCATTCCGGGTGCTCTCTGTAGAGATCAGAGTCCGGGGAGATCATCTCCGGCTCGAACCAGATACCGAATTCAAGACCGATTTCATTCACTTTGTCAACCAGATTTTTCAGGCCGCCTTTGATCTTCTCTTCGTTGACAACCCAGTCACCGAGGAAGAATCGTCTTTATTTCGTTTTCCGAACCAGCCGTCATCCATAACAAGCATCTCGATGCCGTCTTTTTTTGCCTCTCTTGCGATATCGAGGAGTTTATCGGTATCAAAATCAAAGTAAGTTGCTTCCCAGTTGTTAATCAGAATCGGGCGTTTTTTGTGGTTGTACGGGCTGCGGATCATATGTCTGCGATAAAATGCATGGTAGGAACGCGTCATTTTGCCAAGTCCCTCGGCAGAGTAGACCATAACAACCTCCGGCGCCTGGAATTCATCGCCGGCTTTTAAATTCCAGCAGAACTCCTCCTGGTTGATACCCATGACCATACGAACGGTATCAAACTGGCATCTTTCCACCTGTCCGATAAAGTTGCCGGAATATACGAAGTGCATTGCGTAAACCTCGCCGCGCTCCTGATCCGTTCCCGGTGTCACCAGGGCCACAAACGGGTGCTCCTGATGGCTGGACTCTCCTTTTCCGGAGGAAACGAGCTGTTTTCCGTAACGGAGCGCACCCTGCTGGATGTGGCGTTCTCTTCCCCAGGATCCATGAAGAGAAAGCATCTCAAAGTCTTCGTTGTCCATATCGAGGCAGGCACTGTAGATTTTCTCTACCTTCAGCGCTTCACTGCCTTCATTTTTCACGCGGACACTTCGGGTGATAACGTTTTCTTTTGTAAAAACAGAGTAGGAAAGGACAACAACAAGATCAAGAACAGGATCTTTGCAGGTGATTTCCAGAGTTTCTACTTCGTCCTCGGTTCCAAAAGAAGCTGGAAGACCGGTCAGCGGGCGTTTTCCTTTGAAAATTTCATAGGAATCAAAGAAAATCTCACATCCCATACGGCCCTGTGCATTTCTTATATTCAGACAGCTCTCACGGTAATCGCCGACTCCTCCGGTCGGGTATTCCATTGGAAAACGGTCGAGGAACGAAGATTTCTCTCTCTTATTGACGGACGGGGTGAACGGCGGCTCATCCATGCGGAGCGGATACAGATCCGGCTCTCCGTGCAGAAGGGGTCCATAGTAAACATGTCCGACGTAGCCTTCCGGCTCAGGCCGATCACATACGTCGTATTCTCTGTATTTAACTGAAAAAGCTTTTTCTCATCATAATATAAAATCGCCATTTTCTTCTCCTTATTTCAGGTAAGCTTGATCCGCCGGGCCGATTTTTGTACAAAAAGACCTCACCCGCCGGGCTGAGGCCTTTTTTTGTTTCTATATCACACAGCGTTTAAGCAGTTACCATTGCATTTTTTAATTTTTCCAGTTTCTCGGCTGCATCTTCAAGGGATGTGCCTTTTACGCCGAAATAGAATTTGATCTTCGGCTCAGTACCGGATGGGCGCACACAGCACCATGCGTTGTTTTCCAGCTCATAGTAAAGAACGTTGGAGGACGGAAGTCCGGTCGCGCTCTTCTCTCCGCTTACGAGATCCTGGCGTACATCTGCTTTGTAATCGCGTACGGCAAGAACCTGGAAACCGCCCAGCTCTTTTGGCGGGTTCTCACGGAAGTTGGTCATCATGGTCTGGATCTCTTTTGCACCGTCGATACCTTTTAAGGTCATCGTTGCAAGACCCTCTTTGTAGTAGCCGTACTCCTCGTACATATCCACCATGGCATCCCACAGTGTTTTGCCCTGCTGTTTGTAGTATGCAGCAACCTCGCAGAGCATCATAACTGCCACGCAGGCATCTTTATCTCTTGCATATGTTCCGGCCAGGCAGCCATAGCTCTCTTCCAGACCAAATACATAATTGTGTGCACCGCTCTGCTCAAAAAATTTGATCTGCTCGCCGATGTATTTGAATCCGGTCAGAACCTCGATCAGTGCCACGTTATAAGCTTTTGCGATTGCTTTTGCCATATCGGTCGTAACAATCGTCTCAACGAGTGCCGGGTTCTCCGGCATGGTTCCGTTCTTGGTGCGCTCACGCAGAATATACTCTGCGATCAGCATACCGGACATGTTTCCGGTGAAGCTTACGTACTCGCCGGTCTTGCTGTCTTTTGCATAAACGCCGAGACGATCTGCATCAGGGTCGGTTGCAAGGATGATGTCAGCGTCTACTTCTTTTGCCAGTTTCAGCGCCAGTGTCCATGCTTTCTCGTCTTCCGGGTTCGGGTAAGCCACCGTCGGGAAGTTTCCGTCCGGCACTTTCTGCTCTTTTACAACGTAAACCTGATTAAAGCCAAGCTCGCGCAGAACGCGGCGTACCGGCACATTTCCGGTTCCGTGAAGCGGTGTGTAGACGATCTTCATATCTTTTGCCGCATCTTTGATGATTTCCGGATGAATGCTCTGCTCTTTTAATTTTGCAACGTAACGGTCATCAAAATCGGTTCCGATGACCTGGAACAGGCCTTCTGCTCTTGCATCATCTTCTTCCATCGTTTTAACGGCAGAAAACTCGGTTACTTTTGCTACCTCTGCGAGAATGTTTTTGTCGTGCGGCGGTGTAATCTGTGCGCCGTCCTCCCAGTATACTTTGTATCCGTTGTACTCTCTCGGGTTGTGGCTTGCGGTAATGACGATACCGGAAATACAGCCGAATTCACGGACAGCAAAAGAAAGCTCCGGTGTCGGACGCAGGGACTCGAACAGATACGTTTTGATTCCGTTTGCATTCAGGCAGAGTGCTGCTTCGCGTGCGAATTCCGGAGACATTCTTCTGGAATCGTGTGCGATGGCTACGCCTTTTTCCTGTCCGTTCTGGGAAATAATGTAGTTGGCAAGGCCCTGGGTTGCCTGGCGTACGGTGTAGATGTTCATGCGGTTGGTACCCGCTCCGATGACACCGCGGAGTCCGCCGGTACCGAACTCAAGCTGACGGTAGAAACGGTCTTCGATTTCTGCCTCATTTCCTTCGAGTGCTTTCAGCTCTTCTCTGGATGCCTCATCAAAATATGGATCATTGCACCATTTTTCATATACTTCTCTGTAACTCATGTTTGTTATCCTCCCTGTCTGTTGTACTTTATTTAACTTAAGACAGCAGACTTTTTCTGGATTTAAGCTCGTTTCATCACAGCTTAAAGTTACTATTTGTTTAGTCTGCTGTCAACTTAAAAATTAATTTATTTTTTCTAATTCTCTTGGTTCCTGATAAAGCTCTTTTAGATCACTGAGAACCTGTACTTTTCCTTTGCGGTCTGCGGTGCTCCAGGCTTTTCGTCAGTTCCATGACAGCCTTCATATAGCAGGCATGATCCTCTCTTAACCGGCCATACCTTCCGCAGCGTTCCGCGCAGACGGTACATCATATTTTTCAGTGCTCCGTACGGATTTTCACTCTTCTCATCCGTCCAGAGTGCTTCGGTTAACTGTTCCAGTGTTACGATATGGTTTTTGTTGCAGATCATATAAACCAGCAGCTTTGTGATCATCGGGGAATGAATCGCTTCCTCGTTGAGGCAGCGTGTTTCATCGTACATGCGGAATCTTCCAGGCAGCTGTACGCGAATCATAAAACATCGTCTCCTTCTAAGAACTCAAGCTCTTTTTCGGTCTGAATTGCCGGCAGTGCACTGTATTTCAGATTCTTTGCCCAGCCTTTTTTCTCCTCGGAGAAGCGCTCGCTGATTCTCTTGTAGACGAGTTCGCATCCTCTCTGGCTGCCGCCCTGCAGCAGAATCACATACTGGGACGGGCTGTATTTTGCAAAGAAATCGGAATGACGCAGGCTGCGTTTCATTACCTCAAGCAGCTTTTCGGACATACGGTCAAGGCGCGGACCGCCTTTTGCCGGGTAACCTTTTCCGTCTGTAATGGTGCACAGCATCAGCCACGGCATCTGTCCGTTCAGCTCGGACATACGGTAAACAAGTCGGTAGCAGTCACGGAATCCGGCGAGGGAACAGAAGAATGCTCCGCCCTTTTCTCCCGGGCTCTCCTGAAGATCTGCCTGTACCTCTTCGATCACGCGGTGTCTGCTGCCCATGCGGCTTCCCAGATAGCGGTACTGCTCCACCAGTTTCTCGCTCGGTGTAACGCCAAGCTCTTCAAAGTAATGTTTCGAGGTCTGCTCGTACAGTTTCATGGCCTCTTTGTATCTCTCCAGGCCGATCAGCGCCTGCATCTGGACTGCCTGCCACTCGTCGAACGGATACAGTTCGGAAGCAACAGAAGTCAGTTTCTGCAGCTCATCGAACTCCTCGTTTTTCAGAAGATACTCACTTACTTCTTTCAGTGCATCGGAATATACTTTTTTCAGCTGCGCGCGCTCCGCCTGTACCCACTCTTCCTCGCCGAAATCTGCAAGGAACTCTCCGGTGTACAGCTCCAGTGCTTCGATCATCTGATCCATGCGCGCTTTCTCGTCCGTCTCTTTTCCTGCTTCCAGGATCTTATTTTTGATATCAATCGCATCTACCTCGACCGGCATCGGGCTGGTCCAGTGGTAAACGCCTTTCTGTGTATAAATGTACTCAAACTGCGGAAGTCCTGCCTCGACAAGGCTTCTTTTCAGGCGATGTACGCCGACACGCAGGCTGTTTGCCGCGTCCGCCACATCTTCTCTTCCGTATGTGCTCTCCAACAGTCTTCCTCTGGAAATTCCATTGTCCTTGTTATAGAGGAAAATCTGCAGAAGTCTCATCGATTTTGTTGCCATTGTTTTCCGGAAGGAAATCGGCTGGTCGCCGTACTCCAGGAAAAAACTTCCCATCATGTGTACTTTTAAAAGCGGTAACTGTTCTGTTTGGTTTTTCATTTCTTCGTTCATACTAACTCCTGTATTGCCTGTTGTGCTCTAATCTCTGTGGTCGGTTGCGCTGCGCTCCGCAATCGGCTGCGGTAACGGGCCGGCGGTTCCCTGTTCGTTCATTTCAAAAACAATTACGGACGCCGGATTTCTGTTTTCTATTTTACATCATTTTAATCAAAAATCCTACTATAAAATGTATAAAATATTAACTTTAACACCGAAAAATTCCTGCTTTTTCTTCTTTTGTCTTGTTATCTTTTTGTCAATCCCATCTCATCCGTAAATTGCCCGCATGATTTTAGCCATCAGCCGCCCTGCAGGCGCCGAGAGCACCAGTACTACAGCAAGAGATACCATGCCGCACCCGAGCAGTGCGCGGTTCACAAGTCCCCGTGCTGAGCAGAATCCGAGGCAGAATCCCTTCTTCCAGGGCCAGAACAGCTTTTCCGGTTTCCGGTTGAAAAAATCGAGCACCAGATGGGACAGAAAGCCCACGGCAAAATAAGCGGACGCATCCGGGTAGATGATGTCCACGCACGCCGTCAGCAATGCCAGCGCCGCAAATGAATGCATGAAGGAGCGGTGCGGCTGCTGTTTCCCATAGGCGCAGATCAGCAAAAATGCTGCCGTTCCGGTGAGGAGACGCAGCACGCTGCTGTCGCTTGTGAGGCGGCGGTAAATTCCAAGATTCAGTTTATACTCCGCAAGAATTGTGAGCACCGCAACTGCAACTGTTGCCGTAATAATCTTATCGGCATCGCGGTGCGCCTGTGAAGTGCCGACATCAATGTCACTGATCAAACCGCCGATCGCGGCAGCCCCGGCACCGGCCACAAGCGCGGGAACCGTCTGCGGCTGTAAAACAGCAAGTGCCGCTGCTGTTCCAATAAAAAAATGTGTTCTTCCAAGCATTTGTCTGTTTTTTCCTTTCGTAAAATTTCCTTTATCATAGCACATTCCCGCCCTTTTATGCAACCATTTGTTCGATTCTTTTACGACCGTATGGTCCTATCAGGATCAAAAAAAGAACCTCCTGCGACCGTTTATCGCCGCAGGAGGTTCTCCTCTGTTTCTGCCTTTATTCCATACTATTTCCAGGTTATCTTATTTCACGTTTTTCCCTTCATTGTATGAATTTTCATTTGACATTTATCGCTCATTTGAGTTATATCTTTATGCTTCATATACCAGTTCACCAGCAAGATACGTCCGGCACACCGGAATGTCTTTGATCGTGCTCTCATCCACCTCAAACGGATTCTGACCCAGTACGACGAAGTCTGCCATCATGCCTTCTGCGATCTGGCCTTTCACGTTCTCCTCGAAACTTGCCTCGGCACTGCGGATCGTGTAACTGTCGAGTGCTTCCTGTACGGTGAATTTCTGATCCGGCAGGTACGGGCCGACATGGTCGCGCAGCGTTGTTCTTGTGACAGCGCACTGCATGCAGGCGAGGGCATCCGGCAGCTCTACCGGGCAGTCAGTTCCGTTGCTGACGGAGACGCCGTTATTCATCAGCGTCTTCCAGCTGTAGCTTGTGCTCGCAAGCTCTTTGCCGACGCGCTCCTCTACGATATGGTTATCGTAATCGAGGAAGATGCTCTGTGCGTAAACGTGAAGATGCATTTTCGCGATTTTTTCAAGCTGATCGGCTCTTGTGATCTGGCAGTGCACGATGCCGTGGCGGTGATCTTCTCTCGGGTTTTCAGCAAGGGCTTTTTCATAGGCACTTAACACGCGGTCGAGGCACGCATCACCGATCGTGTGAACTGCAGCCTGCATGCCGTGTGCATTGGCGTAGCCGATCATCTCATCCATGGTTTCCTGGGTGAATACCGGGATTCCGCAGGTGGACGGGTCGTCTGCGTATGGGCGACTGAGGAATGCTGTTCTCGCACCGAGTGCGCCGTCGCCGAGCATTTTCAGCGGTCCGATTTTAAAGCGGTCTGTGCCGATGCCGGTCACATTTCCAGCCTCAACGAAACCTTTTAAGGATTCCAGATCGGTAAAGTTGCTCTGCTCGTAAACGCGGACGGTCAGCTCGCCGGAATCCTCGAGTTCTTTGTATGCTTCGTTGACGGTCTGCCACGGAACGGCGCGGTAAACGCAGTAATCATCACTCTGGCTGCTGGTGACGCCGTAGCTGTTCAGGGCTTTGCAGGCGCTGCGGATCATATCTTTGATTTCCTCTTTGCTCGGCACCGGAATGCTGTCGTAAACCGGTTCCATTGCATTGTCGAAGAATCTTCCGTCCGGCTCACCGTTTTCCATACCGATCTCTCCGCCCTCCGGCTGCGGGGTATCTGCGGTGACGCCGAGGAGTTCCAGCGCTTTGCTGTTGACTACGAGGCAGTGGCCGCACGCTCTCGTCGCGCAGATCGGAACTTCAGTTGATACGCGGTCAAGATCGTAGCGGTTCGGCATGCGGTCCACGTCCGTGAAGTAATCCTGATTCCAGCCGCGGCCCATCAGCCATGCGCCGTCTTTTCGCGGATGCTCTTTCTGGAAGGTGTCGAGGCAGGCGAGCATATCTTCCAGGCTTTCGGTATGTGCGGCAAGCTGCGCTTTCAGCAGGGAGCTTCCGTAATTTAAAAGGTGCATATGGCTGTCGTTAAAACCGCTGCAGACGAATTTTCCGCCGAGGTCTACAACTTTGTCGCCGGCTGCTGCAAGGGCATCTGCCTCTGCGCTGCTTCCGGCGAAAACAAATTTGCCGTCTTCTACTGCAAACGCTTCGACAAGCGGCAGTTTTCCGGTGTAGACAGCTCCGTTTTTGTAAATTGTTTTCATATCATTATCCTCCTACTGTCATCTAAATTTGATTCTATTCTTTTCTGCCCATTTGCGCAATATACAAATTCAGACACGCTATTCTCTTGCGTGTCTGGATTCGCTTTTGAATATTTTTTATTTCGTTTTCTCTTCATAGAACAGGCAGGCGTTCTTGTCTACCGTGCCCTGGCCGAAGTTTCTTGCTTTGTAGTCTTTCAGCAGTTTGAAATACTGGTTCGAGAGAATCAGGATCACTGCTACGTTGACGAAGGTCGGGATCGCAGATGTGATATCAACGACAGTCCAGATAAAGCCCTGGTTGTTTGTCTTTACCAGATAGATCGTCCACAGTACGCCCGGCAGAGCGCGGACTGCGTAGAAGATTTTCATGACGATATCTTTCATCTTGCCTTCTTTTTTATACAGATGCTCCAGAATTGCCAGATAGTAGGTGAACCATCCGCCGGAAGTCGTTACAGTAAAAATGACCATGATGACTGCCAGAAGGATGCTTCCAAATTTGCCGAATCCGCTTGCAAATGCACTTAAAGCAAGTGTTCCGCCGTTCGTTCCGTCGGTCCAGTTTCCGCTTAAGATAACGGAAAGTGCGGTGATCGTACAGATAACCATGGTATCAAAGAATACCTCGAAAGATCCCCACAGACCCTGCTCTACCGGATGCGGTGTTTTTGCGGAAGCATGGATCATTGGAGAAGTACCCCATCCAGCCTCATTGGAGTATACGGAACGCGCCATACCCACACGGATAATCTCGCTGACTGCGCAGCCGGCAAAACCGCCGATCGCTGCTGTTCCGGTAAATGCGTTTGTTACGATGGCTGCAAATACGCCAGGAACGCGGTTGATGTTGATGATGATCATGCCAATTCCCATCAAGATATAAAGAACGCTCATAAATGGAACGAGCTTGCTGAACAGACTTGCGATTTTCTTCGTACCGCCGCTTGTAACGACATAGGTCAGAATGCAGAGCAGAACGCCCATCACGATAACGCCTTCTACTTTGAAGCTTCCAAGATTGATATTCTCAATACCGAACGCACCGGCTACGACCTGAGATGCGGTCAGGTTGGAAGAGGTTACGAAGAAGGTGGAGAAAATACCGATGCCGAAGATGAGCGCCGGGATCAGCCACAGCTTGCCCCAGTGGCGCTCCTCGCCAAGTCCGCACTCCATGTAGTAAGTCGGACCGCCGTAGTACTCACCTTTTTCGTTGGTGTGACGGTAGTAGCAGCCGAGGGTAACCTCAACCTGTTTTAATATCATACCAAGCAGAGACGAAAGCCACATCCACATAATGGCTCCCGGGCCGCCTGCTGCAACTGCAGTTGCAACACCGGCGATATTACCGAATCCTACGGTACCGCCGATAGCGGTCGAAATCGCCTCAAACGAGGAAAGCATACCCTTTCCTTCACTTGCTTTGTCTTCTTTCTGGAACAGTTTTCCGCCGGTTCTCTTCATAATCCAGCCAAAGTGACGAAACTGGAAAAATCCAGAACGAACGGTAAAGTACAGACCGGTCAGAATCATCAGCGCGATCAGCGGCACGCCCCAAAGGACACCGTCCAGCCAGTTAAGAAATGCTATCATGTCAAAATCCTCCCTTTTTTCTTTTCCGGCAACAGTTTTCTTCAGACGTATCCTGTAACACCCGTTTCGTCTTTCGTTCTCCAACCAAACAGATTTCCACCCCTGGAACCTTTTGTCACGGTTCCAACTGCAGTACAATAAAAAGAGCAGCGGTCTTCACCACTGCTCCATTAAATCTACGTTCATGAAGCAATAGCTCCTCCACCAGTACGGTGAGAGTGCACAGCCTGTTCGACTGTACCCCAACACAGACAGTTTTTCGGGAACTGCCCCGTTTCGGCGAATGCTCCTTTCCCTGCCCGTCCCAGACCCCGTTGTCTCAGGACAGCTACTCTTAGCCTTCGCGCCTCTATTGCCGAATATGTATATTGACAGGTATTATCATATGTTTCTTTTCGCCACTTGTCAATCGTTTTTTCGACATTATTTTACAAAAATTTTATATTTTCGAAATTTGTCCCGATTTATTTGAGATTCTCCCCGTCGATTTTTTCGTCCCGGTAAAAATACTCGCGGTCGTGTTCGCCGATGGTGACTTCTGCGAAAGTTTCCTTCATATATTTGACTTTCTTGTCTCCCTCTGACGGCTTCAGCTGGTTGAACTCCCACAGACGCTCCATATAGCCGGACTGCTCTTTGGCCGGATCTTCCACATTCGGGTTGTAAATGATTCCTTTTACCATTCATTCTCTGTCTGTCATACCGTCCTCCTGTCTGCTGTAGGATCTAAATAAGTATCCCTTCCAAATGATCCATCTCATGCTGGCAGATCTGGGCTGGCCAGCCGGTGAATTTTTGGCGTTGTTTTTTCCAATTCCAGTCGTAGTATTCGATTTCGATGTTCTGGTACCGCTTTGTTTTCCGCACGCCTGGCAGGGAGAGGCAACCTTCTTCTGTTTCGTAGGGGCCGCTTTTGCGGACGATCACCGGGTTGAACATGATGATGTCGCGGAATCCGGCGTTTACGATGATGATGCGTTTTTTCACGCCGATCATATTTGCCGCCATGCCGACGCATGCCTCGCGGTTTGCTGCCAGTGTGTCCTGCAGATCTCTTCCCACCTGCAGATCTTCCTCTGTCGCCGGGATGGATTTCTGTCCGAGGAAGAGAACGTCTCTCATAATTGGTTTTACCATTTGTGTTTCCTTTCTCTTTCGGCCTTAAAGGCCGAAATCGTTTAATTTTCTATTTGAATCCGCATATCGCACGATGTGCATCCGATCACGGTTTTTCCGCCTTCCTGCTCCAGTCGTTCTACTTTTCCGCCGCAGAACGGGCAGATCCAGTCGATCTGTTTTCCGGCTTTGACAACCTGCATCATGTTGACGAATTTTGTCGTATCTACATTTTTCGAATTGCAATTCTGCGTCCAATCACCGGAGAGTACTTTTCGCAATTCGCCGTTTTCATTCAGAATAACGGTGTCGCCCTCCTCGATGTTCCAGTCATACAGCATCTGATCCTCCTGGCGGATGCGCGATTCTGTTCCGTTTTCATCTTTCAAAACAACAACTGCCATGACAGGCTCGTCGGCACCGCGCTCCTCACAGCCGAAATCAAGGTCTTCCTCAATTCGCATTACCTGATATTTCATAAAAACGCCCTTTCGTCAAATATAATTCATGCTTTTTTGTATTCCACACGGTTTTTGCTGTTACAAAACTTTTTATTCCTGAATCGTAAAAATCACAACCCGCTCCCGGCTGTCCCCGCCCGGAAACAGATCCATACAGTCGATCTCATCGAGAAATTCCAGTTCCGGCACAGTCATCAGATACGAGATATAGGCATCCGACGGGTAATAGAAAAACAGCTGGATCTCCCGCGGATTTTCGTAGTACGATTCCAGCAGTCTTGCCATCGCTTTTCTTAAGATTTCAAGCGAAAACGGGTTAAAAAAATACACCCGGTCCACTTCCACAGGAACGGGAAAATTTTCGGCGCTCTCCAGCACAAACTCCGTCCGAGCACCAGAGGCCGCCGCCTTTTTGTTTTCCATTGCCTTCGCATAAATCCGGTCATCATACTCCACACCGATGGACTGGCACCGGGTCTGCGCCGATAAGAAGAAATCTACGCGGCCCTTTCCGCATCCGTAATCGAGCAGCGTATTTCCCTTTCGGATCATCCCCGTGTTTGCCATCCGCTCCAGCACGCAGTACGGGGTCGGCTCATACGGATACCGGTACAGATCCGACCGGCTGTCATCCCGCCCCATTGTGTGGATCTGAAGCAGCTTGTCCCAGCGGTTTTCGTTTTTATCCTCTCTCATCGCCCGTCTCCCAATACTGTTCGAATAATTCCAGATACTCCTGTTCCACCGCAGCAAACGGCCGCACCGTGTAGTCCAGCGTGATGTGAAGTTTCGGCGCATCCCCCGCCTGCGGTTCCTCCAGCAGATTTGTCAGATCGTACCACAGCAGATCATTGTCGATCTGTTTCATCATCCGCTGCTCCTCCGCCGTCAGATCACTGCCAAGATATTTCTCATAAATCACCGAAAGCAGATGGTCCTCGATCTCGCGGTACCGCGGCATTTCCTGTTTTAATGGCCGCGGCACGTCCGACATGTAACACTCGCTCGCGTCATGCAGAAGGCACGCCAGCACCAGCCGCCGGGAATAGCCGCGCGCGGCCGCCTCTTTCGCACAGCAGATGCAGTGCTCTCCCACTGACCAGAACGTCGTCACATGGCCGTTTCCGCGGCAGATCATCGGCAGCGCATGCGCAAAATCCTCCACACAGAGCAGTTCCGGAGCGGGATGCACAGGGTCAAAATGTTTTCTTGTATACGTTGTTATTGTGCTCATTCTTTTATCTCACTATATGATTTTACTGCCGGCTGTCCCGCGTGCGGCTCGCCGATGATTTTTTCCATCCAGACCATATCGTACCAGCGGTCGAATTTGTAGCCGCAGTTGTGGAAGGTTCCCACGAGTTCGAATCCGAGATGCGCATGGAACTCGGCGCTGTTTTTCGTCAGATATTCATCCTCGACCTGCGGATAGCCGATGCAGGCGTAGAGGTTCAGAATGCCCATTTTTTTCAGGCGGTCCGCCAGCTCTTCATACAGTCTCCGGCCAAGGCCTCCTTTTCTTGCATTGTGATCGAGATAAATGGTCAGCTCGCTCGACCAGTCGTATGCGGCGCGGCCGACAAAGGCATGTGCGTATGCATAACCTTCGATTTTTCCATCCTGCTCGATGACGAGGTATGGATATTTTTTCATGATATCACGCATGCGGTTCTCAAATTCTTCCAGAGACGGCACGTCCCACTCGAAAGAAATGACGGTGTATTCTACATAATAAGCATAAATCTCCAGAATACGTGCGGCATCCTCTATTTTTGCATCTCTGACAGTAATTGTACTCATAATAAATTCCTCCTCTGACCGTACTGCTTGCGTTTTCTGAACTTTATCTTATCACTCCGCTGAAAAATGGACAACATGATTTCCAGATTTCCTTTTTTTCTAAATTTTTCTGTGCTCTTTGCTTTCTTTCCTGTATAATAAAAGAAACAAGACGGATCACTATTTTTCTTCTTAATGAAAGAAAGGAACGTGCCTATGAAAATTTTAAATCTCGAAAACGAAAACCGGAAATTCACCAAGTCCATCGAAAATTTCCACGTCATGGAATATCTCCAGGATTCCAGCGTCTCGCCGATGACTGCCATGGAGGAGTATTACATGAGCAAAATGAATGTGCGCCGCCGCCAGGTTGTCATTGAACTGGACAAGGAGCACTCCGCGATTATCCAGTCCGGTGCGATGCAGTGGATGGGCGGCCATGTACAGGCGACCGCCGGAATCAAAGGGATCGGCGACCTGTTCGGAAAGGCCATCAAAGGCGCCATGACAAAGGAATCTGCCGTAAAACCGGAGTACGTTGCGACGGATATCTCGTGCTGGAACCGACCTACAAATACATCATTCTTGTGGATGTCGAGAAATGGGGCTCCTCCGGAATGACGATTGAGGACGGCATATTCCTCGCCTGCGACGGCAGAGTCAAAAACAAACTGACCGCCCGCAAGAGCATTTCCTCCGCTGTCCTCGGCGGTGAAGGCTTCTTCAATCTGAGCCTCGTCGGCAGAGGCGCCGTTGCCCTCGAAAGCAACGTACCTGAGGACGAGCTGATCGAAGTCGAACTCGAAAACGACGAACTGAAAATCGATGGAAACCTCGCCGTCTGCTGGTCCTCCAACCTTGATTTCACCGTAGAGCGCTCCACCAAAACCCTCGTCGGCTCCGCCGTCAGCGGCGAAGGCCTCGTCAACGTCTACCGCGGAACCGGCCGCGTCCTCATGAGCCCGGTCGCCCCGACAGATTCCCTGCTGACTGCAACCAACACGACCCAGGCGAACCCCGCTGTGAAGAACAACCTTCCGCCGGAAAATTAAATTCGAATCCTCTCCGCCCCTATGCCTAATACGCATAGAAAAAAGTCAAATTAAACCTCGTTTTTGATTGACACTTTCTTCAAAACATGTTAGCGTAAAATACGCATTTATCTTTACATTCTTAAGAAAAACCATACGATAAAATACATGTTCTGGAGAAAATGATGAATAGAATAAACTGGACTGAACTGAAACCGCAGATTCAGCAGGTCGGGCGATTAAGTCTGCCTGCGATTCTTACACAGATTACTACGATTGCGATGCAATACATTGATTCCGCGATGGTCGGCGCGCTTGGGGCGAATGCTTCGGCGGCGATCGGACTGGTTTCGTCGACGACGTGGCTCCTCAGCGGTACGATTTATGCGGTTTCAGCCGGTTTTTCTGTTCAGGTAGCGCATCAGATCGGGGGAAATCATGACAAGAAGGCAAGAGATGTTGTGCGGCATGGCATCGCGTCCGCGCTTGTTGTGTCGGCTGTTTTGTGCCTGATCGGGCTTCTGATCAGTCATCCGCTGCGGGGTGGCTCGGCGGTGCGCAGGAGATCCGGCGGAATGCCACGCTCTATTTTATGATGTTTGCCATCATGCTTCCGTTTTCCCAGCTCAACTCGCTGATGTCGTCCTTCCTGCAGTGCAGCGGTGATATGGTGACGCCCAGTATTTTAAATGCCGTCATGTGCGTGCTCGATATCATTTTCAATGCTCTTTTGATTCCGGTTTTCGGTGTCATGGGTGCCGGTATGGGAACGATGCTGGCCTGCGCCGTCATCAGCCTCACGGGTGCCTGGTTCTGTTGTGTCCGCAATCCGCGGCTGCGTCTCCGCCGGAAGGAAAAAACGGTTTTTGATACGAAAATTCTGAAAACTGCATTCAAAATCGGTGTGCCGGTTGCCGTACAGGAAATCGCGATGAACAGCGCCATGGTTGCTGCCACCATGCTGATTGCCCCGCTCGGCTCCATTGCGATTGCGGCCAATTCGTTCGCCGTCACCGCCGAAGGCCTCTGCTACATGCCAGGCTACGGCATCGGTTCCGCCGCGACAACGCTCGTCGGCAGAAGCTACGGCGCCGGAAATTACAAGCTGGCGAAACGCTACGGAAATATCTGCATTGCCATGGGCGCAGTCCTGATGGCCATCACTGGAGGTCTGATGATGATCTTCTGTCCGTTCGTCTTTAGCATTCTGACTCCTGACCCGCAGGTCCGCTCGTTTGCCGCCGAGGTACTCCGCATCGAACTGCTCGCCGAGCCGTTTTTCGGCGCTTCCATCGTTGCCGCCGGAGCCCTCCGCGGAACAGGCGATACGTTTGTGCCAAGCCTTCTGAACCTTGGCAGCATCTGGGTCATCCGCCTCGGTCTCGCGGTGCTTCTCATCACCCCGCTCGGCCTGCGCGGCATGTGGATCGCCATGGCTATCGAGCTCTGCATCCGCGGATTGCTGCTGCTCTACCGCCAGCATACATCGAAATATTATAAACTGCCCGCAGCCTGACTTGGCGGCAGCGTATAGAAAAAGCGCTTATTTGAGATTTCATTCCCGCCTCAAATAAGCGCTTTCTATTTTACCTTATCCCTTGTTTCAATTCACAGTCGGTATTTTCACGGAGTCTGACATGTCGAAAATAGTTCGACTGTGACTTGCCTCATGTCTGTGGAGGATACCGATTTCTCTCCGCCCGCCACTGCCGTTATGTTTCTTTTAACAATTCATCCCACCACTTTAGAAGCGGGAGACTTCTTGTCTACTGGTATTAAAACTGAATCACTTCCGGCTCATCCGTAAAGGAGCTGATCATTGCCGTTGCGTTCTGGAAATTTTAAACGTCTCAACCTCCACAACCCGCTCTTTCCCTCTCGTTCCCCAGATCATCAGATGGACCTTATATTCCACCGAATCCCGTGCATAAAAGAATGGCTCCTCGCGCAGCATGATGCGCGTTTTCCTTCGGCTTCCAGTATCTTTTTCCGTTTCATTGCCTGCTCCTGGATTTTTCGGATCTGGGTTCCTTCTTCGCCGGTGAAGCGTCGTTTCGGATAATTCTGTGCTTCGCGGGCCAGTTTTTTTTCCAGTAAATCCACGACTTTCGCGTGGCGGCTCGTATGCAGCAGTTTTGCGATCTGTTTTGCGAGGAGTTTTCCCTGCCATTTTTCATAAAGTGCAAGATACCACAGCAGCACTTTATCGCCTGCCTCCGATGCCAGTTTTTTCATCTCCGTAATTGCCTCTTCCGTCGCTTCCCACCACGGGCATGACGGTACGAGATACTGATCCGGCACGGCCGGGTAGCAGCAGAAATTGAGCGGCGGGAAATTGGCCAGCGATGCCAGACGCATTTCTTCCTCGGTGCAGAACGCCTCGCCGAGGTATTCCAGCTTGTCCCGCAGGATCGCAATACGGAACTCAATCTGCCGCAGATACTCGTATCCGTCCACCCAGAAATGACCCGTTTTTCCGTAATCAAACAGATGCACTTCCAGTGAAAGGCGGCTGAAAAACAGCGTGCACACCGTCTCTTTCTGCCGCACGATCAGAACGTACTGCTCCCCGTCTTTTTCCAGTGCAGCATCTATTTCTCCCTCGTATTCCTTCTGATACGTTCCCGTCAGCTCCGCGTCATGAAAAACGAGAAAGCTCTCTGCCGCATCGTTCATCAGATAGACAAGCCAGATCTCCTTTTCTCCTCCACCGTACCGCTCACCCGGAAGCAGCAGCTCGAACTGCCCCTGCGAAAGAAGCACATCCAGCCTTTCCAGTTCCTCGGTCCATGTGATATTTTCTGCAATTTCCATTCCGTGATTCTCCCCCGTTTTCTTTTACTTCCTATGATACACCATAAAAAGGCTCCACTGCAATCCAAAGCAGTAGAGCCCCTTCTCCAAATTTTTCTGTTATTAATCCGTCCCGTTATCCGGCGCATGCGTCCGCACTTTCTCGTCCAGCGTCGTCTGAATCTCTTTTAAATTCACCGGTTTCGGAATATACCCGCGTCATGCCCGCGTCCGCGCACCGCTTGCGGTCCGTTGCAAAGGTATTTGCTGTCATCGCAAAAATCGGAACATCATTGTCCTCACGCACACTGTTTCGAATTTTTTTCGTCGCCTCGATGCCATCCATCACCGGCATCTGCATATCCATGAAGATCGCAAAATAGCTTCCCGGATCCGACGCTTCAAACTGATCCACGGCCTTGGAACCATTCTCCGCCCAGTCCACGACAAGGCCGAGGCTTCCGAGCAGCTCCGTCGCAATCTCTGCATTCAGTGCATTATCCTCCGCAAGCAGAACAGCAGCACACCTGCAATCAGTGCCACCAGATACAGCGGGTGGTCAAACAGATACGCCACGATGGTCGGTGTCTCCACGTTCATGCTCGTAAATGCGGTGATCGCCGGATGGCGGGAAAATGCAAACTCCTCCTCTCGTATTTTCTTTTCGCAGGCAATAAAAAAGCACCATAGATTCTCCTACCGTGCATTTCAGTCATTTCTCCCTATTTATTTTATAAGAAATGTTCCATATTTACGCAGCTGGCTGCCATTTTACAGGCCCTGTAGCTTTGCGTCACAGCCTTTCGACTGCTTTGCCGAGATTCTTTTTTTATTTTAATTCATTGCTGTAAGACTCTCTTCTCCTTTCCCATCGGAATATGATATAATGACCTCTGGATTTTGGCAGATTACTGTTTTTAACATTGGAGGTGTACGATGAAATACAGACTCATGACAGAAAACGATTTAGAATATGTTGTCGAAAAAAATAATGAATACTACAACAATGTCGAAGGCTGCTGGACCTATAAAAAAGCCTATAAGAGAATTTATCAGGTACTCACAATGGAAATTTTCTGAAGTAAACTGCGGAATCGCAAGTATGTGTTTCGTCTTGAAAAAGCAGCAAAAATATAGTATAATATTTTTGTTGCTGACCTGGCTGAAACATTTATAATTTTTGTTTCTGTAGCTCAGTAGGATAGAGTGTCCGCCTCCTAAGGTTGCGTTACAACGGCCACCTCAAAAAAAACTAAATAAGGGATTGCAGTTCGACTTTGATCGGGCTATAATCATATATCAGACACGTCCATATAGCTCAGCTGGATAGAGCACACGCCTCCTAAGCGTGGGGTCGGAGGTTCAAATCCTCTTATGGACGCCAGTGAACAACGCCGAAAGCCTTTGTTTTCAAGGGTTTTCGGCTTTTCTTATATAAAAAGCTACGAAAAAGCTCTTTCACTGTATGAGATAAAATTCTACTCCAAAATTTGATTTTTGACAACCCCTCCAGAATCGAACGGTTGTTATAAGACAAAATCGCCAGCTAATTTTTAGCAGAAAACGGGCTGTTCTTGCTAATGAAAATGCCCTTCCTGCTAATCAGCCCCAAAATCGTGCCAAAAATCCAGCTAATCAAAAAAGGCGGATGTTTTGAATACCATGCAGTTATAGCAGATAAAATTAAATATCGTTATGTACATAGAGCGTCTATTTGCCCCGCATTGGGGATGGATAGGCGCTCTTTTTTTATGCCCAAACCCATGGGCAAATACAAGAGATTGGAGGTGTTTTATTTGAGCAAGCCTGTTTATACCGCAGACAAGCCGAGCGACTGTCATTACTGCTACTTCTGGACGAATGGCAGAAAGGGCTGCCGTCTGGGTAGAAATAATTGCTACTACTTAATCTCTTTGCCGCCGAAACCCAAGTCGGAATGTGATGGCTGTCCCTATGGGCGAGATCACCCGTGCATTGGTTGGTGTACGAAGAAGGTTATGCGTGAAGTGGGGCTTCGTTGATATGGATGTGTATGAACAGGAATACCGCTTCTACTATTTTGCCCGATGTCCTTACGAAAAGACGGATACGACTTTCCGCAGCATTCCGCTGACAACAGAAAGTTTTCCGCAGAAAGAAGGTGGTGAAGCCGTGTGAGTTTTGATTATTTTTACGGTCAGCAATCCGATCTATTCACATTCTATCGAGTTCCGAAGGTGTTGTTCACGAACGAGAGGTTCTGGAATATTTCTGCCGATGCCAAGATGCTGTATGGCATTTTGCTTGACCGCATGAGCTGTCTGCCAAGAATGGTTGGATAGATAAAAACGGTAGAGTGTATATCATTTTTACAATCGACGAAGCGAAGATGGCTCTGAACTGTGCTGAACAAAAGGCTATCAAGCTGCTCAGTGAACTTGAGAAGAAAGCAGGATTGATTGAACGTAAGCGCCAGGGTTTGGGAAAGCCCAACCTGATCTATGTGAAGAACTTTATCTCTGCTGTGGATTCACAACTCTTGAATTGTGAAAATCACAATTCTGGAACAATGGAAATCACAACTCAAGAACTTCCGAAATCACAATGTAATAATACTGATATTAAAAATACTGAATTTAGTGATACTGATTCTATCTTTCCTTCCGGAATGGTGGAATGATGGACGAGAATGACCGGTATCAAGAATACTTTGATTATTTCTCGGATCAGCTTAGTATGGATTTGTTGAAGAAGGATTACCCTTACGATTCCGAAATGCTGGATAACATTCTGGAGTTGATCGTTGAAACAGTTTGCACGAAGCGACCGTTGATTCGCATTGGTGCAGAGGAGCGTCCGGCAGAAATTGTCCGCAGTCGGTTTATGAAACTGAATGCCGAACACATTCGATATGTTATGGACTGCTTCAAGGAGAACACCACAAGAATTAGAAATATCCGTCAGTATATGCTGACTACGATATACAATGCGCCGACGACAATAGACACCTACTACGATGCTCTTGTTCGGCACGATATGTCACACGGATATTTGGAAGGAGGATTTAAGAAATTGAAAATGAAGCGAGAGGAAGGAGAGTGACGATAAATGTCGAAAAAAGCAACCATCATTGCGGTGGTCAATCAGAAAGGAGGCACTGGAAAGACCACCACCACCGAGAATCTGGGCGTTGGCTTGGCTCTTGAAGGAAAAAAGGTGCTTCTGGTAGACACCGATCCCCAGGCTTCCCTGACGGTCAGTTTGGGCAATCCCTGCCCGGATGATCTGTCTCCGACACTTTCCGATCTGATGGGAAAGATTATGATGGAAAACCCTATTACTCCCGATGAAGGATTCTTCATCATCCGGAGGGCGTTGATTTGGTGCCGTCCAACATCGAACTCTCAGGTATGGAGGTAACACTGGTCAATGCCATGAGCCGGGAAACCATTCTCCGGCAATACCTGGATACAGTCAAACAGAATTATGATTACATTCTTCTTGACTGTATGCCGTCTTTGGGTATGCTGACCGTCAATGCGTTGGCAGCTGCCGACAATGTGCTGATACCGGTTCAGGCAGCATACCTTCCTGCAAAGGGTCTGGAACAGCTGCTTGGAACCATCAACAAGGTCAAGAGGCAAATCAACCGAAACTGAGGATTGAAGGGATTCTTCTGACGATGGTGGACAGCCGCACCAACTACTCCAAAGACATCAGCAATCTGATTCGGGAGAGCTACGGCGGAAAGCTGAAGGTTTACAAGACCGACATTCCCCGCTCTGTCCGTGCAGAGGAAATCAGCGCAGAGGGAACCAGTATCTTCAAGCATGATCCCAAAGGCAAAGTTGCCGAAGCCTATAAAATTCTGACGAAGGAGGTGTTAAACAATGCAGAAAAAAGGCGCAAACATCAGCTTGAAGGGGTACGATGATATTTTCTCCACCGATCAATCCAGAGCTGAAGCCCAGCAGGAGCGTGTGCAGGAAATTCCGCTTTCTGAGCTACACCCCTTTGAGGGACACCCCTTCCGTGTGGTTGATGATGAAGAAATGATGAAAACGGCAGAGAGCGTCCGAGATTTCGGAGTTCTCACTCCTGCGATTGTCCGTCCTGACCCCGACGGTGGTTATGAAATCGTTTCTGGTCACAGGCGGCACCGGGCATCGGAGCTTGCGGGTAAGGAAACCATGCCTGCGATTGTTCGTGACCTGGACGATGATGCAGCCATTATTTTGATGGTTGATGCGAATTTGCAGAGGGAGAGTATCCTGCCGAGTGAAAGAGCATTTGCTTATAAGATGAAGCTGGATGCGATTAAACATCAAGGTCAACGCACCGATTTAACTTCATCCCAAGTTGGATGAAGTTGCAGGCAATGGATATAGTCGGTCAGGAGGCAGGAGAAAGCAGAAATCAGGTACACCGTTATATCCGTCTGACCGAACTGATTCCGGAACTGCTGGATATGGTAGATACGGGTCAGATCAAATTCAATCCTGCGGTGGAGCTTTCCTATCTGGCAAGTGAAGAACAGAAGGATTTTCTTTCTGCAATGGATTATGCTCAAGCAGCTCCTTCCCTTTCGCAAGCACAGCGAATTAAAAAGCTCGCACAGGAGGGCGAGTGTACGCTGGATGCGATGTGCGAGATTATGAATGAAATCAAGAAGGGAGAGCTGGACAGAGTAACCTTCAAAACGGATTCGTTGCGAAAATACTTCCCGAAGTCCTATACCAACAAGCAGATGGAGGATAAAATCATTCAGCTTTTGGAGCAATGGCAGAAAAAAAGAGAAAAATCAATGGAAAGGTAAGGTAAAAAATGTTTACACCCAAAAACATTCAGGGCGCTTTGGAAGAACTCTACGACCTTTGCGATCCTGATTATATGGTAGATATGCTCGTAAACTACAGTGAGGAGTTCGATGATATTTCTCCTGCGCTTCTGGCAAAGTCGTTTCAGAAAAATGCCGAGATGATTAGCGAGTATCGAGTATTGTCCTCTGCTGGTGAGGGTATCGACTATCAGGGAAAGGTACTTCTGAACAGCAGAGCCGTGCGGCTTCTGTCCTATGTAGAAGATATGAGCGGCGATGAAAAAGTTCGCACGATTCAGAGCAAGGAGCTGTGGTTAGCAGAAGATATGACATTCTATGTGGTGTCCTGTATGTCTACGATCACGATGGACAAGGAAGAAGCCATTTGTCTTAACGAACACCGCAGCGTGGTTACTACGGTGGAATGCGAGGACGATATTTTCTTCGACATGGGTTCCCTGATTTGCGAACTGGACGATATTTGCTTGTTCGAGCTTTTAGCCGATGTGGATGCGACTATTTATGAACTGTAACAGGTTCATGGATGGTCGCTTTTCTTATTTCCAAAGAAACGGAGGTATCGAAACTTGAAAGAATACGATGTGAAGATCACCGAACCTTGGAGAAAACGGTTACGGTGCAAGCAGAATCTCACGATGCGGCAGAGGAACAGGTTAGAGCCGCTTATTACAATTCGGAGTACATTCTGGACTCCGAAAACTTTACCGGTGTTGCGTTCGGCACGACCGAGGAACGGGAGGTTCAGAAAGAACAGGCAGATACCATGAATGTGTTGCTGGTAAAGCCGTTCATGTATCCGCAGGCTGTGCAGATCGGCTGTGAGCTGGAGGATTTGCAGAAAGCCGTAGGTGGCGATATTGAGGCAACTTATCCGTTCAATGAGCCGGTTGCACTGGTGATGCACGACGAAGGTAAACTCGTAGGCAAAGAACTGAACCGTGCGCTGCGTGATGATGACGGCGATATTTATGACATTATCGCCGGTGATTTTCTGGTTGTGGGATTGGGCGAGGATGATTTTTGTTCTCTGTCCCCGGAACTGATGAAGCAGTTTGAGGAACACTTTCATCAGCCTGAGACTTTTGTACGCATGGGGCGCAGCATTATGGCGCTTCCCCTGCCGGATGACATGGTGAAGAAAGAAGATGCACCTGTCAAAGCTGATTCGGTTCCCCACAAAAGTAACCCTGACCGAGATGTTCTGTAAGGAGGTTCTTATGCAAAGAAATTCGACGATTGGAGAGCTGATGGAGCGAAAGCGGATTCAGGATGGTGCCAAGGAGTACCAGGGACATACCTATATGGACTTGGCACGATTTGATGACGCCACCAAGCACATGATTATTTTCGATGTGCTGACCGATGAATCGCCTGTCGGTTGGAAAGGCGAAAGAAATCGCCTGTATTTGAGCGATGTGGGTTATCAGAAGGCTCTGGATAACCAGAAAGCTGGCAATATCAAGATTATCAGCCATGCCGCAGTTGCCAAGGGCAATCTGTATTACGACCACAGAGATATGGCACGATAATCTGTTCACTCTACTGCTTGCAGGAGGTGATGAATCATGCAGGAAGAAGTTGAAAACAGAACAGTAAACCTGGCGATCAGCACAACCAAGCTGACGGGGCGCACTATCATTGCCGGTATCCGCAAGTATTTGCAGCACCGGGAAAAAGTGAAGATGAAAAAGGCACGAGACCCTGCCGTTCATGGAAAGCAATCCGTGAAACAGCTTTTGGGACAGAATCAGGGTGCTACGAATGTTGAGATCGACAAAGAGAGTATCCGTGATTTTGAAAAGCTCGCCAAGAAGTATGGCGTGGACTTTGCCGTAAGAAAAGATAAGTCCGTTGATCCTCCCCGGTTTCTTGTTTTTGTCCGTTCTAAAGATGCAGATGCTTTGGATGCAATCTGCAAGGAACATCAGGCAAGGGCATTAACCAAGAATGAAAAGCCGAGCGTTCTGGCGCAGCTGAAGAAGTTCAAGGAAATTGTCGCAGCGATTCCGAAGAAGGTTCGAGAGAAGAAACAGGAGCGTGATCTGTGATGGATAAGAGAAAAATGAAAAAGCTCCTGATTCTGAATTTACCGTATTTTCTGGTAGGGTTGTTCGCTACGAATTTAGGAGAAGCATGGAGATTGGCTGAGGGGCAGATTCATCTGCGAAAATCCTCAGCTTTTTTCATGCCCTTCCGATAGCCCTGAACAATCCGTTTCCCAGCTTTCACCCGTTGGATTTGCTGATTGGTATTCTCTGCGGCGCAGGACTTCGGCTGGCTGTCTATCTAAAAGGCAAAAACGCAAAGAAGTACCGACACAATGTTGAGTACGGTTCTGCTCGTTGGGGAACGGCAAAAGATATTGAGCCGTTTATTGCACCAAAGTTCGAGGACAATGTGATCCTGACGAAAACGGAGCGGCTGATGATGAGCAATCGCCCGAAGAATCCTGCCAATGCCCGAAATAAGAATGTTCTGATTATCGGCGGTTCGGGTTCCGGTAAAACTCGCTTTTGGTTGAAGCCAAACCTTCTCCAGATGCACAGTTCCTATGTGGTCACTGACCCGAAAGGCAGCATCGTGATTGAGTGCGGCAACGCCCTTTTGAAGCATGGCTACACCATCAAGATTTTCAACACCATCAACTTTCAGAAGTCGATGCACTATAACCCATTTGCCTATATCCATTCAGAAAAAGACATTCTGAAACTGGTGACAACGCTGATTGCCAACACAAAGGGTGATGGAAAAGCCGGTGATGAGTTCTGGACGAAGGCGGAAACGCTGCTCTACTGTGCCTTGATCGGATATATCCACTATGAAGCTCCGGTTGAGGAACAGAATTTCTCCACCCTGATTGAGTTCCTGAACGCAATGGAGGTGCGGGAAGATGATGAGGAGTTCCAGAACCCGGTGGATCTGATGTTTGAAGCCCTGGAAAAGAAAAAGCCGAATCACTTTGCAGTCCGTCAGTATAAAAAATACAAGCTGGCTGCCGGCAAGACCGCTAAGTCGATTTTGATTTCCTGCGGCGCTCGTCTGGCTCCTTTTGATATTCAGGAGGTCAGAGATGTGACTGCCTATGACGAGTTGCAGTTGGATACTCTCGGAGATAAGAAAACGGCGCTCTTTCTGATTATGTCAGATACGGATGCGACGTTTAATTTTTTGATCTCCATGATTTACACACAGCTGTTCAACTTGTTGTGCGAGAAAGCAGATGATGTGTACGGCGGCAGACTGCCGGTTCATGTGCGCTGCTTGATTGATGAGATGGCAAACATCGGTCAGATTCCCAATCTGGAAAAACTGGTAGCGACAATCCGAAGCCGTGAAATATCGGCTTGCCTTGTTCTCCAGGCACAATCACAGCTGAAAGCCATTTATAAAGACAATGCCGATACCATCATCGGCAACATGGATTCCCGAATTTTCCTGGGTGGTTCTGAGCCAACCACGCTCAAAGAACTGAATCAGGCATTGGGAAAAGAAACTATCGACACCTACAACACCTCCAACACCAGAGGTAACAGCCCGTCTTACGGCTTGAATTATCAGAAGTTAGGCAAAGACCTTGCGAGCGTAGATGAGCTTGCGGTTCTGGATGGCAGCAAGTGTATTTTGCAGTTGCGTGGTGTCAGACCGTTTCTTTCTGACAAGTACGATCTGACGCAGCACCCCAATTATAAGTACACATCAGACTTTGATAAGAGAAATGAGTTCAACATTGAGCAGTTTCTGAGTCGAAGGTTGAAGCTCAAGGCAGGTGATGAGTTTGTGGTAGTCGATGCGGATTAAGGAGGTTTCTGTTTGGAAAATCTGAAAACGGTATCTGCCCTGGTTAAGAACATCTTGGAACACGACCACAAGGCAAGAAATACCGACAATCATTTGTACCTGATGGTACTGGAACACTATTCCGGTCTGCGTGGCATCGACATTCATGCCATGACGGTTCCTGTGTTTTTGAAGGAACTGGATAGACGCAGCTTTCCGGGGTTTGAAACTGTCCGCAGAAGCAGACAGAAAGTGCAGGCAACCTACCCTGACCTTGCTCCCAGTGAAGCCGTAGGAAAGCGCAGAGCAAAAAATGAGGTTGTATATCGAGAATTTGCAGAAAGCGAGGTGTAAAAAAAATGACTTGGTGGATCACGGATACCTCTATTGGGCAGCGATTGAAGTTCGTTAGACGATTTCGCCGCCTTACCCAGAAAGAGCTTGGACTCCTGATGGGGTATTCCGAGAAAACAGCGGATGTCCGTATTGCTCAGTATGAGAAAAACGCTCGAACCCCTAATGCAGAAACCACAGCGAAACTCGCAGAGGTTCTGAAGGTTTCACCTGTCGTTTTTTCACCGACAATCTGTGCTTCTCGTGAAGATTTGTTGCAGTCAATGTATTGGCTGTTTCTTATGAAAGGTGGTGGTGATATATATGATTGTGAAACTGAATATGCAAGAAGCAGAATGGAACAGAAACTTGGCGTGATAACCGTCGAGGAGTTCCTTGAAAAGATTCTCGTAAACTAAGCCTTCCGTCCGGTTTTGATGCCGGTAGTACGGAGGGCTTTTTCTATTCTCAAAACAATTTCAAATTTTAGGAGGAAAATATTATGGCATTTTTCAATAGCGCAGTAACCGTTCTTCAGACTCTCGTTATCGCTCTGGGCGCAGGTCTTGGCATCTGGGGTGCAATCAATCTGCTTGAGGGCTACGGCAACGATAACCCCGGCGCAAAGTCCCAGGGCATGAAGCAGCTCATGGCTGGCGGCGGTGTTGCCCTCATCGGCACCACCCTTGTACCTCTGCTCTCCGGACTGTTCGGTTAATCACAAAACAAGGAGGTAATCGCCTTTGGACAGCATACTCCAACAGATCACAGACTGGCTGAAAGAAATGCTCGTTTCAGCTATTATGGGAAATCTGTCGGGGATGTTTGAGTCCGTCAACAACCAGGTTGGCGAGATAGCAACCTCCGTTGCATGACCCCGGCGAATTTTTCGCCGGGTGTCTTTGCCATGGTACGAAACATCTCCGAGTCAGTGATTATCCCAATCGCAGGCTTGATTCTGACCTTCATTGCCTGTTATGAGCTAATTCAGATGATTATTGACCACAACAATCTGGCAAATTTTGAAACCTGGATCTTCTTCAAATGGGTGTTCAAGACTTTTGTTGCGGTCATGTTAATCACAAACACATTCAATATCACGATGGCTGTGTTTGATGTGACACAGCACGTTATAAACGCAAGCGCCGGTATCATATCCGGAAATACTGCCATAGATGCTTCGGCATTGGAAACAATGGAAGAAACGCTGATGGCAATGGATTTGGGTCCTTTGCTCGGCTTGTTCCTGCAATCCTTTATCGTGCAGGTCACGATGTCCGCTTTGGCAATCATCATCTTTGTGATCGTCTACGGTCGAATGATTGAAATTTATCTGATGGTCAGCCTTGCCCCGATTCCGCTTTCCACTTTTGGAAACAGAGAACAGAGCAATATCGGACAGAATTATCTGCGTTCGCTGTTTGCAATCGGATTCCAGGGATTCCTGATTATGATCTGCGTGGGCATTTATGCGGTGCTGATTCAGTCTATCGCATTCAGTGATGACATCATCGGTTCTATCTGGGGTGTTATGGGCTACACCGTCCTTTTGTGCTTCACCCTGTTTAAGACTGGTTCGCTTGCGAAGGGTGTATTCAGCGCTCACTAAGGGAAGGAGGAAATTGTTTGGCAGCGTATATTCCCGTACCTCGTGACCTGACGAGGGTAAAAACAAAAGTGTTCTTCAATCTGACGAAACGGCAGTTACTTTGCTTTGGTGCGGCGGCGCTCATCGGAGTGCCGATTTTCTTTCTGGTCAAAGCAACCGGAAATGTGAGCCTTGCAGCACTGTCCATGATGATCGTCATGTTACCGTTGTTCTTTCTGGCAATGTATGAAAAGGATAGTCAGCCGTTGGAAGTGGTTGTAGAACACTTCATTCAGACCAAATTCGTTCGTCCCAAGGTTCGCCCTTATCAGACGGACAACTATTATGACGCTTTGATGCGTCAGTACAAACTGGAAAAGGAGGTTGAACGAATTGTTTTTCAAAAAGAAGCCACAGGCAAGAAACATCAAAATGCCTGCAAATCTGAATCGGAAGCAGCAGCGAGAAATTAAAGCTGTTGTGGAACGGGCAAAGAAGGACAACGGTATTCCGCAGACTGCACAGCAGTCCATTCCCTTTCAGAGAATGTTCCCGGATGGCATCTGCCGTGTCACTGACAGTTATTACACCAAGACCATTCAGTTTCAGGACATCAACTATCAGCTGGCACAGCAGGAAGATAAGACTGCCATCTTCGATGAGTGGTGCAGTTTCCTGAATTTCTTTGACAGCTCCATTCACTTTGAGCTTTCCTTTATGAACCTGAGTACCGATGCTGAAAGCTTTGAAAAGAGTATCCGTATCCCGTTCAAGAAGGACAGCTTCAATCCCGTCCGTGCCGAGTATAGCCAGATGCTGAAAAAGCAGTTGGCGCAGGGCAACAACGGCTTGACCAAAACCAAGTACCTGACATTCGGCATTGAAGCCGAATCCATGCGGCAGGCAAAGCCGAGACTCAACCATATCGAAAACGATCTGCTCAATAACTTTCGGCGTTTGGGTGTCATTGCCACTACCATGAACGGCAAAGAGCGGCTGCATCTGATGCACTCTATGTTCCACATGGGTGATAATGATAAGTTCTTCTTCGATTGGAAGTATCTTGTGGAATCCGGGCTGTCCGTAAAGGACTTCATTGCTCCGACGGCGTTTGCCTTTAAGACCAACCGCACCTTCCAGATGGGCAGTATCTTCGGTTCGATGTCTTATCTGGCAATTACGGCATCAGACCTGTCTGATCGTATGCTGGCGGATTTTCTGGATATGGAATCCACGCAGATCGTGACCATGCACATCCAGTCGGTTGACCAGACTGCGGCGATTAAGACCATCAAGAGAATCATCACCGAGCTTGACCGTTCCAAAATCGAGGAACAGAAAAAGGCTGTGCGTTCTGGCTATGACATGGACATTATCCCATCTGACCTTGCTACCTATGGTAAAGATGCGAAGTCACTTCTGAAAGAATTGCAGAGCCAGAATGAGCGAATGTTCATGGTGACATTTCTGGTGCTGAACACCGGGCGCACCGAGCAGGAACTGGAGAACAATGTGTTCCAGGCACAGAGCATCGCCCAGAAGCATAACTGCAATCTGCGTCGTTTGGATTTTCAGCAGGAATCCGGACTGATGAGCAGCCTGCCTTTGGCACAAAACCTGATTGAGATTCGTCGTGGCCTGACTACCAGTTCCACGGCTATTTTTGTGCCTTTCACCACGCAGGAGCTGTTCCAGAATGGTGGAGAAACGCTCTATTACGGGCTGAATGCTCTGTCGAACAACCTTATCATGGTGGACAGAAAGAAGCTCAAGAACCCCAACGGACTGATTCTGGGTACTCCCGGTTCCGGTAAATCCTTTTCCGCAAAGCGTGAAATCACCAATGCGTTCCTGGTTACGGATGACGATATTATCATCTGCGACCCCGAAGCGGAATATGCGGCTCTGGTTCACAAGTTCAATGGTCAGGTGGTAAAAATCAGCTCCTCCAGTACCAACTATATCAACCCTATGGACATCAACCTGAACTACTCTGAGGATGACAACCCGGTAGCACTGAAAGCTGATTTTATCCTGTCCCTCTGTGAGTTGATTATGGGCAGTAAGGATGGCTTGCAGCCTATCGAAAAGACGGTTATCGACCGTTGTGTGCATCAGATTTACCAGAGATATTTCGACAATCCTGCCCCTGAGAATATGCCGATCCTTGAGGATTTGTATGATGCCCTTCTGAAACAGGACGAAAAGGAAGCCCACCATGTAGCGACCGCCTTGGAAATCTATGTTAAGGGTTCTCTGAAACTGTTTAACAACAGAACCAATGTGGATATTCAGAATCGTCTGGTGTGCTTCGACATTAAGGAGCTGGGCAATCAGCTGAAAAAAATCGGTATGCTGATCGTTCAGGATCAGGTCTGGGGGCGTGTAACTGCCAACCGTTCTGCCGGTAAATCGACCAGATATTATATTGACGAGTTCCATCTGCTTCTGAAGGAAGAACAGACGGCAACCTATTCCGTAGAAATCTGGAAGCGATTCCGTAAATGGGGCGGCTTGCCGACCGGTATTACTCAGAATGTCAAAGACCTGCTTCGTTCCCCGGAGATTGCCAACATCCTCGAAAACTCTGATTTCATCTATATGCTGAATCAGGCAAGCGATGACCGAAGTATTCTGGCACAGCGGTTGAACATTTCGCCGCATCAGCTGTCCTATGTAACCAACTCCGGTGAGGGCGAAGGACTTCTGTTCTATGGCAATGTGATTCTGCCGTTCATTGACCGATTCCCGACAGATCTGGAACTGTATCGCATTATGACCACGAAGTTAAACGAGGTGGCACAGGAAAAGGAGGCGTAATGTATGGCGAAAAGACCTACACGACTCCGTTTTACCGAAGATGACCTTGCAGATTCTCATGTGAAGAAAGCTGCCGACCGTGCAGATAAGGCGGTTGATAGGGCTGAAAAAGCGGCAGACAAATTGGCTTCTAAAAAGGCAAAGCCGAAGCTAAAGCTGGAAACAGATGCAGCCGGTTCCCGTAAAGCAAAGCTCCGTTTTGAAAAAGCGGAGTTTACGGAAATCGAGCGCCCATCTGTGGCAAAGCACATGGCAAGCCGTGGTGCCGCAGTCACGCTCACATCCAAAGCACATCGGGCGGTGTCAGAATATGAGGATGATAATATCGGCGTTCAGGCTGTGCAGGAAACGACCAAGGCTGTTGAATCCACTGTCTATACCGTCGATCATGCCGTTTACAGTCACAAGCTGAAAGCCTACGACAAGGCGGAAAAGCTGGTTGAGAAGTCAGATAAAGCAAATGTAAATGCCCTGTATGAGAAGTTCAAAAAGGACAACCCCGATGCCGGTTCCAATCCCTTTTCCCGTTGGCAACAGAAAAGGGCAATCAAGAAAGAATATGCTGCCGCCAAAGCCGGTAAGAATACCGCTTCGACAACGGCTTCTGCATCTAAGGGTGCAGGCAAGGCAACGGGCAAAGCAGCTCAGGGAGCCAAGAACATCACAGAAAGAGTAACGGAGTTCTGCACCACACACTCTAAAACGATTCTGTTTGTTTTGATTGCCGGACTGCTTTTTATGATACTCTCAGGGATGTTCTCGTCTTGTTCGGCTATGTTCCAAGGCGGCACACAGATCATTCTGGGAACTTCTTTTACTGCAAAAGAGGAAGATATTATTGGTGCGGACAATGATTACAAGGCTTTGGAAGCTGCGCTCCGCAATAAAATCAATAATATCGAGCGTACTCATAGCGGATATGACGAGTACCGGTATGACCTTGATGAAATCAACCACAATCCTTATGAGCTGGCGGCGTATTTGACGGTGAAGTTTGAGGATTACACCAGAGATGAGGTGCAGGCTACCCTGCAATGGCTATTTGAGCAACAATATGAGCTGACCCTGACGGAAGTAGTAGAGATTCGTACACGAACAACATCTTCTACTGATCCCGAAACGGGAGAGACAACAACAGAGGAAGAAGATTACGAATATTATATTCTGAATGTGAAGCTCAGAAATAAGGGCTTGAACAGTGTGATTTCAAATTCCGGCTTGTCGGAAGATGATATGGAGCGATATAGAATTTTGCTTCAGACAAGGGGCAACAGACCGGATATTTTCGGAAATGACATTTACGCCACCCCTGGCGGCGAGTACACCGATTATGATATTCCGGGCGAAGCGCTGACAGACACAAGATTTGCCAATATGATTCGGGAAGCTGAAAAATATCTGGGATACCCGTATGTGTGGGGCGGCAGCAGCCCGTCTACCTCCTTTGACTGCTCCGGATTTGTTTCCTATGTAATCAATCACTGCGGAAACGGTTGGAGTGTTGGTCGTTTGACCGCAAACGGTTTGATGGGCGTATGCGACATTATCCCGAAAAGCTCTGCCAAACCGGGAGATTTGATTTTCTTCCAAGGCACTTATGATACCTCCGGTGCATCACACGTTGGTATCTATGTTGGCAATGGTATGATGATCCACTGCGGAAACCCCATTTCCTACGCTTCTATCGAATCGAATTACTGGCAACAGCATTTTTACTGCTTCGGCAGAATCAGAAACTAAAGGAGGGATGGCGATTGAGTGCCAAGTTAGACAGAATAGGTGCAGACCTTGAAAAAGCCCGTAAGAAACGGGCAGAATGGGATGCTAAGGTGAAAGACCTGGAACGCAGATACCGTGAGGAGGAAAATTCCGAAATCCATGAGATGGTTCATGCTGCGAACCTGAATCCCGAACAGCTTTCCGAGCTGCTCCGTATGTTTGCTGCGGATATGGCTCCGAAGCCTGATACGATCAATACTATGAATGAGGAGGAAACGCAGAATGAGATTTAAGAAAATTGGAGCCGCATTGCTGGCGTGTGCAATGTGTTTTGGCGTGTTTTCTACAACGGCATTTGCTATGTAGATGAAAGCGTAGCGACTGAAGAACCTGCGGTCGAAGAAAAAGTTCCCGAAACAGAGCCGGAGGAGCCGATGCTACCGCTTACTCCCGACGGCAATCTGACTTTGGTTGATGACGCTGGCTCGCCTACGAAAAGCGGAAAGCAGTTCATTACCGCTGTAACCAAAAACGGAAACTACTTCTATATCATCATTGACCGTGATGATAAGGCGAGGAAACCGTGCATTTTCTGAATCAGGTGGATGAAGCCGACCTGCTCAAGCTGATGGACGAGGAAGAAGTTGCAGAGTTCACCAAGCCGGTTGAGGAAACAAAGCCGGAAGTAGTTGAAACAGTTCCTGAAATTACAGAACCGACACCGGAGGAAAAGCCGAAATCCACAAATATGCTCCCGGCGATTCTTACTCTGATTGTGCTTGCCTGTGGTGGTGGATTCTTCGTATTTAAGAAAGTCCAGGAAAAGAAGAAGGCACAGGAAGCGGCAAAGCCTGACCCAGATGCTGATTATGTGGACGATGACGAGGACTATGGGTACGATCCGGAGTTTGAGGACGACGATGAAGATAGCTCCGTCGATGAAGATGATAATGAACCTGTGTAAACAGGATAGGCTTGATGCCTGGGGCAGCCTTCGGGTTGCCTTTACATAGTTTCCGCTTTACAAAAATAAAAAATTTGCGTTTTTGAAAGTGACATCTTGCATATACTATTAGCAGACAGTATAATAAGTACAGCGAAGCGGTTTCGAGAAATGAAAAACTTCAATTTTTGAAAGCGGGTGACTATATGAAAACAATCACGAGAGCAAAATATCTCGATAGAATCATTGAACTGAATGGTACTCCTGACATCAAGATCATCACGGGCATTCGTCGATCTGG
>ENA-OQIO01000047-OQIO01000047.1-human-gut-metagenome-genome-assembly--contig:-NODE-47-length-51310-cov-3.824532_pt1 | contig 51310 bp, 53 predicted proteins | sample MGYA00242573_ERZ504737 | MGnify/ENA primary metagenome ERZ504737 (study PRJEB26092, sample SAMD00036203) | human gut metagenome | host: Homo sapiens | study: EMG produced TPA metagenomics assembly of...
GTTCTCTTTTTTTATCTGCATTTTTCGTCATCATAAAAAACACCGCCCTTCTGATATTTATTATATCAGAAAAGCGGTTCCAACAATAGCAAAACCCTGCAAAAGCAGGGCTTTGTCTACAGTCTGAGACAGTGCAAATGCACTGTCTTATTTTTTATTCGAGTCCGGGTCGGACTCGAACGGGTTCGATCTACGCTTCGCTCCGGTCGTTGCTAAACGCGTGCCACTGGCACGCAGCAACCTCTAACGCACGTAGAACCGCTAGAAATCAAGGCTTCTAGCGGTTATTTTTTTACTTGACAAGGCTACTTGACCCTTTGGTTAGTTCCGATGGCATAGCCCCGGGAGTAATCATTAAGGAGAAGAAATTTTACATTGAATGTAATTGAGTAAAGCTCTGTCATTCCGATTGTCTTCAGAAATTGTAATGATTTCAACCTTTGGGTGATTTACAATTTCAGGCCAGAAAGATTCTGCAGGTTCCTGTAATACCCCTAAAATGGGAGTCTGCCCATCCAAAAGGTTTAAGATTTTTTTACGAAATAAAGTAGCGTCTGCTTCATGTGGACCAAGTTCATCCATAACAATTAAAGAGCAGTCAGAACACATGGAAAGAATATTGCATCCAAGAAGATCAAAGGTATCGGCAGTGTGTTCATCTGTTTTTCCGCATAAAAACAAAAGATTAGATTCGTTTGGGAATTCCTTCTCTTTTAGATGGTACATATGAACTGAATACTGATTCTTTAGATAGTCTTTTGTGCGGACAGTCAGGAATCCATCAGCGGTTTTCTTATAATCATCCAATATCTTTTGGATCAATGTAGATTTTCCAATGTGTTTTTTACCAGTTAAAAATATATGTTGAGTCATAGTAAAGTCCCATTTCATTTTATTTTATAATAGTTCCATAATTGTAACCCACGTATCATTTCTCATGAACTGTTTTGGCTGAGCTGTTTACCGGTAAACAGATAGTTCGTTCACGGCCATAGCGGTCGTGTGTAGTTATCACATCCATTTCAATATCGTAAACAGATTGTAAGGTTTCAGATGTAATGATTTCTTTGGGAGAGCCAAATCCCATAACCTTTCCGGATTTCATGAGAAGAACTTTGTTTCCCACGGAAAAGGGATGCTCAGGACTATGTGTTGACATAATAATGCAATATCCCTGGTTGGCCAGCCCTGAAATTACTTCCATGAGAAGCTGATGATTTGCATAATCCAGATTGGCGGCTGGCTCGTCCATGATGAAGATTTTTGCAGACTGACAGATTGCACGGGCAATTAAAACCAATTGCCTTTGTCCTCCGCTTAAGGAAGTATATTTCCTGTTGGCAAGAGGCAGGGCATTTACTTTCTCCAAGGCAGCAAAAGCTGCTTCCTGATCAGGCTCTTTTGGGGTTTCAAATGCGGAGAAATGAGAAGCACGCCCCATAATTACTATATCAAGAACTGTATAGGCAAATACAGGGGAATGATATTGGGGAATATATGCAATCATATTTGCCAGTGTTTTGGTTGTAAAGTCACTAATATTTTTTCCGGCTATCTTTATTTTTCCATTAGAAACAGGAAGGGAACCTAATATCATGCGGAACAGAGTGGTCTTTCCGCAACCATTAGGACCAAGCAGACAAAGCACATCACTATAGTCTGCGCTGCAGCTGATACCTTTTAAAATATCACCATTGCCGTAACCGCCAAAAACATTTTCAATTTCCAGAAGCATATAATTACGCGCGCTCCTTTCGTTTGATGATAAGATAGATAAAGAAGGGGGCGCCCATGATACTTGTGACAACGCCAAGTGGAAGTTCCATGGACAAAAGGGAACGGGAAATATCATCAACAAGTATCAGGTATCCGCCGCCAAGGATCGCACTTGCAGGTATCAGCCTTCTGTAATCAACACCAACCAGTGCACGTGCCAGATGGGGGATCATCAGCCCGACCCATCCGATCAATCCTCCAAGACAGACTGCAGCGGCGCTGAGTAATGTGGAAGCGACTATAAAAATCAGACGATATTTACGCACATTGATTCCTAAACTTTTGGCTTCTTCTTCATCCAAAGTCAGCAGATTGATCTGCCATCGAAAAATAAAAATCAGACTTAATCCAATGATCATTGGAAGAACACTCCAGGAAAAGGATTTGGTTGTGGTTTTGGTTAAGCTGCCCATAAGCCAGAAAGTAATTTGTTGGAGAACATCATTAGGGTCTGCCACATATTTGATCATTGTGACACCGGCATTGCAGAGTGACATGATCATAGTTCCGGTCAGAACAAGACTGAGAGTCTGGGAATGTGCGGATTTTCGGCTGATAAGATAGGATGCGGCTACTGCGGCTACACCACCTGCAAAAGCAGAAAGTTGAATCATCCAGTTGGAAGCTCCGTTTAAAATTGCAAAAGCAGCTCCGAGACTTGCACCGGAAGAAACTCCAAGGATATCCGGAGATACCAGTGGATTGCGAAACATTCCCTGATAGGTTGCACCTGCTACCGAGAGGGAAGCACCAATAAATAAAGCAGACAGAATACGGGGCAGACGGATATTCCAGAATATGGTAACTGCCTGGGGTAAAATATCTCCTTTAAAACCAAATTTTGATAAAAATGCATTTAGTACCTGCACTGGTGTAAGCGGATAATATCCCACCCAGAATGAGAGTACTATAATGATAAACAAAAGTACCAGCATAACCGCCAACAGCAGAACATATCGTCTTTGTCGGGCAGCGGCGGCATTTTTTTCATTATCTGTCAGATTCATAATCCTTCATCCTTGTAACTTGACTAATCAAATTTACGGTGTTATACTCAGAAAAACCGAATTGTTTTTAAAAACTATTCGCATATACATTATAATACTTAAAAATTGTATAGTCAATTTCAATAAGCGTCAATTATGAGTAATGCGGAGAAAAGAAAGGAGAAAGTTTATGAAAAAGCACAGACAACTTTTGGCTCTGCTTATATGTCTGGTGATGTCAGTCAGTCTTTTAACAGGATATTCTGAAACGAAGGCTGCTACTGAAGAGCAGGCGCAGAGTGGGGAGCAGGATGCCACGCAGGAAACTGCTGAAACCCGTGAGATCACAGACATGGCAGGAAGAAAAGTAACGGTCCCTGCAGCAGAAAATATTGAATCTGTTTTTTCAGCAGGTCCGGTAGCTGCAATTTTTCTGTATATGGTTGCACCGGATAAGCTTCTTGGGTGGAATTATGAACTGAATGATGTTGAGAAATCTATTATTCTGGACAAATATCAGGATCTTCCTAATTTTGGAATGGGTGATGCTGTCAATTATGAAGCAGTAATTGCTGCCAATCCTACAATTGCTATTAATAGTGGAAAGATTAATGATACAATGGTTTCTGATTGCGATGCGTTATCAGAAAGCCTTGGAATTCCGGTTGTTGCAGTAGACAATGAGCTTAATAATTCTGCGGAAGCTTTTCGTTTTATGGGCGAACTTCTTGGCGTAGAAGATCATGCAGAAGAGCTTGCTCAGTATGCGGAGCAGGTATTTACTGATATTAATGCACTTTCAGATATTCCAGAAGAAAAGAAAGTCAGTGTATACTTCGGTAATGGAGAGGATTCACTGGAAACTGCACCCAGGGGATCCCAGCATGCACAGATCCTTGATGCCATCAATGCAGTCAATGTTGCAGATCTGGAATTGGGAGATGGATCTCGTGTTCAGATTTCAGCAGAACAGCTTCTTGCATGGGATCCGGATGTGATTGTTGTAAATGGTGAACCAAAGGCAGATAAAAGCGGAAATTCTGCAGCAGAAGATATCCTGAGCAATCCTGATTATGCTTCACTAAAAGCAGTACAGGACCAAAAGGTTTATGGAACTCCTAATGCACCGTTTAGCTGGGTGGATCGTCCGGCAGGACCAAATCGTCTGATCGGTATGCGATGGTTCTCAGCATTGATTTATCCGGAATATATTAAATGTGATATCAATGAAGAAATACATAAATTTTTCGATCTTTTTTATCATGTTGATCTGTCCGATGAACAGTTGGAAAATGTTCTGAAAGGAACTTTATAAAGGTTAGGCATGGACGTGGAAAAGGGCTATACAATAAATAAATGAAAAAGAAACGCTGGTTCCGGTAAATACCGGTTCCGGCGTTTCTTTTTATAATTTTCGGATCATTGCGCTTCCATGCAGATCGCATACAGGATCTGCAAACAGATGGTTTTTCAGACAGAATTCCCCGACCGCTTTTCGACATCCGGAAAACTGTGTACTGTACACATCGTGGATCAGGAGAACTCCTCCGGTGGCCAGGCGTTCATAGAACAGAGGAAGTGCGGCTGCAGTTGGAGCATAGAGATCTGCGTCCAGAGATACAAAACAAAAAGTTTCATCTGTGACATCGGAAAAGGTATCCGGAAACCATCCTTTGTGGATCACAGTACGTGTAGGATCAGGCATAACATGAAGAACAGAGTCAATATCAGTAGAAGAAAAATCACCTGTTTTGGCACGGGACAGATTACCGGAGGCTTCTATTGTGATATCCTTTTCTGAAAAGCCCTCAAAAGTATCAAAAAGATGGATTTTTCGGTCTGGAAAGGCTGCACTGATCAGGGAAGAAAATTCACCTCGAAAAACACCTAGTTCTGCAACATTTCCCGGAATATCCAATTGATAGATCTGCTCAGATAAAAGACGCATAACAGCAACCCGTGCGTCAAACATGCGAAGGACGGAGGGATCACGAAAAGGTCCGTGATAACCTAAGTTTTCCATCTGCTTTATCATAGAATTGCGCCGTTCTTCATCCAGAACTCCCAGGATGACCAGATCCGGGAGAAGTGCTGCTGCAGTATCCGGAGAACAGACTGGAATATTTCCAATATATGATCCGTGTTTATGGGGGTCATTATCAGCAAAGCACAGGAGCTGACAGGGACTGCTGAGAAGTCTTGCGGTCATTTGTCCAATTTGTCCGGCACCAAATATTACAGTTTTATATACTGATTTTGCCATCATTTTGATGTAGCCTTTCTGTCAGCGCGAACCTGGATCATCTGTCCTGTGATGGAGATGGCGATTTCAGCCGGTGTTTCTGCTTTGATCTCCAGTCCTATAGGTGAGATGATATGGTTTAAATCTTGTTCATTAATGTTGTATTCTTCAATCAGACGGTGAAATACAGCAGCTTTTTTTGCACGGCTTCCAATGACGCTATATAACATGCAGGTGTAGCGAGAAGCTGTGCCTGTACAATGGTATCATAGGAATGTCCACGTGTCATGACGCAGCAATAATCAGCAGCTGTAATAGAAACATACTGGTCCAGATGGTTGAAATCACAAAGTATTGTTTCAACTGCTCCTGGGAAAAGAGCAGGATTTGTAAATTCCGGCCGGTCATCCAGGACAACACAGCGAAAATCAACGCTTGCAAGGATTGGGACAAGCTTTTGTGAGACATGTCCGCCGCCGAATACATAGACAGTTCCTGAGGTTCCAATCTGTTCAGAAAACAGATCATAATCTTCACTGTGATATCGGTGTGGCTTTGTAGACAAAGAAGATAATACAGAAGAAGGAACATTGGCAGTTCCGATGAGACCGCATGCAGGACTGTAGAGGCTCACACCGGAGGTGGTGAGAAGATCGCAGATCAGCCAGAAATCTTTTCGCTCTTCATAGAATTTTTCAGCAGTTTCCGTGATTTCCATAATAATCGGATCGTTATGATCAAGATACTGGAAAAAGGCCGTAACATCACCACCACAGATCATACCAATATTTTCAACATCTTTATGATTCAGCCGGAATTCATGCTCGCAGGATTCCTTTTTTTCAAGAATATCCAATGCCATACATTCAGCACGATATTCTACAGCTCCACCTCCGATGGTTCCGGAAATTCTGCCGTTTTTTCCGACCAGCATGCGGGAACCGGCACCTCTTGGTGTAGACCCTGAGGATGCTGTAACGGAAACAAGTACAAGATCGTTTCCCTCCAGGAATTGTTGTTTTATTGTCTGAAATAATGTTCTCATATAATAAAATACCTCCTAACTAAATTAAGTGATTTTTCTGCTCCAGTTGTGTACGTCTGCCCGCCTGAACTAAAGCGTGATATGGCAGAGTGATTGTATCATGTCCTGCAGTTTGCGGGCTTGTTCTAACTGCTGCTCATGAGCTTTGCGAGCTTCCGGACTTTTGCATTTACTCATGCTGTCGGCAAATCTTTTTTCTATGGTTACACGCTGTGTTTCCTGAATCAGTTTATCAGCCAGAAATACAATAGCTGCTTCATCCAGCGTGGCTTCCAACAGACCATGGTGCTGTGAAATGATCTGGCTGATCTCAGGATAACCTAACTGTAAGAAAAGTTCACCGCCTGTTTTCGCGTGATGCCTCTGAAGTCTGGCAATATCATGCAGAAGTGCACCGGAGCGAACAAGCTTCTGGTCAAAGATATAACCATTGGATTCCAGCATATTGCATAAACAACAGGCAAGTTCAGTAACAGCATCACTGTGAGCTTGTACATGACGGGGCAGAGAAACAGCATTGCGAAGCCTGAGACATAGTCCGTCATTTAATTCAGGATGAGGCAGTATATAACTGGGATCAGAGAAAGAAATATTATTTTTTTCATTCACTTCCAGATGATAGTAAGAGCCGCAGGGCAGACGAAACCGCTGCCTGCTGTACATATCAGAATGTAATGCATGTAAATAAGAAGAGATTACATCTGTATGAGTTACCACTGCAATATCACCTTCAGAAGCGCAAAGAATCTTATGAACTGCCTGCGAAAAGCGAAAACCAGATGCAGCAGGAGTTTCTGCTCCCGGGATCGGATGATCAGGGTTATTCCCACGCGCTTTATAAATGTCCGGCCATCTCTGGCGTATTTCATCAAAAGAAAGGCCATCCCATTCTCCCAGATTTCGTTCTGACAGATCAGAAACAATGATATGTGGAAGCTCAGGTGCCATATGGCCTGCTGTCTCAACTGCTCTTAACAAAGGACTGCAGTATACCCCTGATATTTTATCGGACAATTCTTCGTTAAGAAGGACTGCCTGCAGATGTCCAAGCATGGATAGAGAGAAATCTGTCTGTCCTACACAGTAAGAATGTTCATCCGGATACTGTGGTTTTCCATGCCGGACCAGATAAAGGTTACGCATTTAAAAACCCTCCGAAACATTCTTCAAATATTTTTTTTGAACAGGAACGTGTTTCTTCTGAAAAACGGGCATATCGTTTCAGAAATTCTTCGCCGTATGGTGTCAGTTCGCTATGGCTTCCCCTTGTACCGCCTTGGCTTCTGATGATCAGAGGTTCATGAAGCTGTGATTCCAGGGTATGGATCAGGTTCAGCTGGTAGAATAGGAAATGTGCATGCGCTCACAGGCATCGCGGACAGATCCTGTTTCATGGATCAGTGTAAGCAGCGAATAGAGTTTTTCATCAAAAAAAACTTTTTCCCGGGCTAGCTGAATATGGATTTCAGAACGGATCAGACTCTGGTTGTGTATGCGGAGAAGTTCAGCATAATCCTCTGGTGTATCAGCATCATGAATAATACCGGGATCCTTTACATTAAGATAATACATGGGTTCCCCGCAGTTATCCACAGCACCTTTAAGTCCTGATTTTCCGTCATCACTTAGGATGGAATCAATCAGTGTGGAACGGATCAGAATGGGATGACCGGGATTGCCATTACAGACCGGAGTTACAAGGGGACGCCCCAGAGAGAGCATTTGAGTGACTGTCTGGGCTGTGAACAGCGGAACATCAACAGGTGTAAAGAGTACCGTATCCACTTTGTCTTTCAGATACTCAAGTCCGATTCGGACAGAATCAAACATATGAGTGTTTGCATAGTTCTCATTTCGAAGAAAGACTACATTATTGGAAGCCAGGTGGCATTCCAGAACATCTGCATGATATCCGGTTACCACTACTACTTTGGAGATTCCGGCCTGCCGGAAATTATTGATCACGCGCTGTGCGATGGAAATGGAGCCAAGCTGAAGCATGGGTTTAAAGTCTCCCATTCGTGATGATTTCCCCGCAGCCACGATGAGGGCGCCTGTCTGCATTTAGATACCTCCTTCTTTCAATGATATTATACAAATTTGATATTATTATAACATATAAAAGAATAAAAATAGTTAAAATTTTAAATAAAACAAAATAAAATTGTCTGCAATATATAAAATAGCCAACTATTAATTATTTGTAATTTGTATAATTGTGCAAAATTATGGTAGTATGGATATATAAAATAACGTGGACAGGAGAACTTTTTTATGGATAAGATTTTTGAGATTACCGCAAAAGAAGTTACTGTACAGGTAAAAGATGAGCGTACAGGGGTTGTATATAGCCGGACGCTTCCCATCGATTATTATGAGAATGCAAATGTTTTAAAGCTCAGCGGTGAGAATCTGGACGGGAGCAGCTCTTCCATTGTTTTCTATTCCGCCAGAGGAATAGAGAGACTGAAAGATCTGACAGGCAGGGGAGCTGACCATGATTCGTGCGGAACACATAAGCCTGAAGATCAGTAAGATTGAAATGAATTTTTTTAAAAGGAGGAATGGGACATGATTAAAAAGACATTGAAGATTAATGGTGTTGAGAGAATACTTATTCTTGATAAGGATGAGACACTGGCGCAGGTGCTCCGTGATCACCTTCTTCTTACAGGATGTAAGATTGGCTGCGGTGAAGGTCACTGTGGAGCCTGTAATGTTATTATGAACGGAAAAGTCACAAGATCCTGTATCTACAAGATGAGCCGTGTTCCCGATCATGCAGAGATCACAACCATTGAAGGTGTGGGAACACTTTCTGATATGCATCCAATCCAGGTTGCATGGATGGCATATGGATGCGCACAGTGCGGTTTCTGTTCACCGGGATTTATTATTTCAGCAAAAGTGCTTCTGGACAATAATCCAAGTCCTACCCGTGAGGAGGTAAGAGACTGGTTTAACAAACAGCGTAATCTCTGCCGTTGTACAGGCTATAAGCCGCTGATCGATGCTACTATGGCTGCAGCAGCAGTTATGCGCGGCGAGATGACAAAGGAAGACCTTGTGTTCAAACAGACAGGTGATTCTATTGTTGGAACAAATTATATCCGTCCGTCAGCAGCACAGAAGGTAACAGGTACCTGGGATTTTGGTGCAGATGATGCATTAAAGATGCCATCAGGAACACTTCGCCTTGCTCTTACACAGGCAAAGGTTTCTCATGCAAATATTCTCAATATTGACACAGCAGAAGCAGAGAGTATGCCTGGTGTTGTTCGTGTTATCACAGCAAAAGATATTAAGGCAGCAGGCGGAACCAATAAGATCAATGGTCTTGTAATGCTTCCAAAACACAACAAGACAGACGGTTTCGAACGTCCTGTACTTTGCGATGAAAAAATCTTCCAGTTTGGTGATGCGATTGCCATCGTAGCTGCTGATACAGAAGAGCATGCAAGGGCAGCAGCAGAAGCAGTTAAAGTTGAGATCGAAGAGCTTCCTGCATATATGAATGCAATGGATGCCATCGCACCGGATGCGGCAGAGATTCATCCCGGTATTCCGAACGCATTCTTTGAGACAAACTGTATCAAGGGTCCTGATTTTGACTGGGACAGCATTCCGGATTCACAGCAGGTTGAGATCGAATCTTACTGTTCACGTCAGCCTCATCTTCATCTTGAGCCGGACTGCGGTTATGGTTACATTGACGAAGACGGTATGATAACTGTTCATTCCAAATCCATTGGTATCCATCTGCATATGCCTATGATCGCTGATGGTATCGGTGTGCCAATGGAGAACTTACGAATTGTTCAGAACCATGCAGGAGGAACCTTTGGTTACAAGTTCTCTCCTACAAATGAGGCTCTGATCGGCGCTGCTGTTAAGATCCTTGAATGTCCTGTGTCTCTGGTATTTAATCAGTTCCAGAATATTACTTATACAGGAAAGAGATCCCCTGCATTTATGAATATCAAGCTTGCAGCAGATGAAAATGGTAAGCTTCTTGCACTCTGGGGCAATAACTATGTGGATCATGGTCCATACTCAGAATTCGGTGATCTGCTTACAATGAGACTTTCCCAGTTTACAGGTGCAGGCTATGGAATCAATTCTATCCGTAACAAATCTACAACAGTGTTTACAAACCATGCATGGGGTTCAGCATTCCGTGCTTACGGATCTCCTCAGTCTTATATGGGATCTGAGATTGCGATAGATGTTCTGGCTGCAAAGATGGGAATCGACCCCTTCGATATCCGTGAAATGAACTGTTACAAAGAATCAGAAGGCAGTACGATCCCTACAGGTTATCCGCCTGAAGTATACTGTGAAGAAGAACTGTTCAAGACAGCTCGTCCACTGTATGAAGCAGCTAAGAAACGTGTGGCTGAAAAGAATGCAGCTTCTGATGGCAAGATCAAATATGGTATCGGTGTATCTCTCGGTGTATATGGCTGTGGTCTTGATGGTGTTGATACATCAAACGCATTTGCAGAGCTGAATCCGGATGGAACAGTTACAATGTATGCTGCATGGGAAGATCACGGACAGGGCGCTGATATGGGTGTTCTTGTATCATCTCATGAAACACTTCGTCAGGCAGGAATCAGACCGGAACAGATCAAACTTGTTATGAATGACACCAAGACATGTCCTAATGCAGGTCCTGCAGGTGGATCACGTTCACAGGTTATGTCAGGTAATGCATGTCGTCTGGCAGCAGAAAACCTTGTGGCAGCCATGAAGAAAGAAGACGGAACCTTCCGTACTTATGATGAGATGGTGGCTGAGGGTCTTGCAACAAAATATGAAGGTAACTGGGTGACAACCTTCTGTGCAGATCATCCGATCGATCAGGATACAGCACAGGGTGATCCGTTTGCAACCTACATGTATACGATCTTCCTTCCGGAAGTTGCTGTTAATACAGAAACAGGTAAAGTTAAAGTTGAAAAATTCACCTGTGTGGCTGACGTAGGTACCATCATGAACAGACTTCTTGTAGAAGGCAACTTCTACGGCGGCCTTGTACAGGGTATTGGTCTTGCTCTTACAGAAGATTTCGAGGATCTGAACCATGATACTTCTCTGAAGAACTGTGGCATTCCGTATCCAAATGATGCGCCGGATGATATTGAACTTCATTTCAATGAAACATATCGCCCAAGCGGTCCTTACGGTGCTGCCGGCTGTGGTGAGGCTCCGCTGGATGCTCCTCATCCTGCAATCCTGAATGCGATCTACAATGCTACAGGCGCACGTATCACACGTGTTCCTGCCCGTCCTGAAAAGGTTCTTGCAGCATTAAAGGAACTTGAGAAATAACTGTCAGTATAATTTTATCATGTGATATAATAAGGGGAGACGGGAGACTGTCTCCCCTTTGGAAATGAAAGGAGTATCGGGTTATGACATATATACAGGAAAGAGGTTCCACTCATGTTTATCACGTAAATCGAATGTCAAAGGAAGAGATGGATCATATGATCAGCTCTGTGTTCATGAACAGCCGGCGTACTGTGTTGCAGCCTGTCCTTTCAAAGCAGATACAAAAGAAATGCTGTTTTATGCTGCAAAAGGAAACTTTAAGAAAGCTCTGGCTATCTATGAAAAGATCACACCATTTCCCATGATCCTCTGTAACGGATGTACTGCACCATGTGAGGAAAAATGCAGACTCTGTGAGCTGGGTGATGGCATATCCATACGTGAAGTAGAGCGTGCCATTGTACGATATGGGGAACCTGGAAAACGGAGCAGTGTATTTCGTATCAGAAAGAAAAAAAAGGCTGTGATCTTTGGCTCAGGATTGTTCCCGCTGTTTCTTGCAGGGGAACTGGAAAAGAAGATGTATCCTGCAACCATTTACTGTCAGGAGAAAGATTATGAAGCTATATTGCAGCAGCAGCTCCGGAGCTTTTGGAATCAGATCGCAAAAATGAGGTAAAACGTCTCAGTTCCATGGACTTTTCCTTTGAATTCGGATGCAGTCTTGACCTTCCGTTTATCAGAGCGAAAATGAAGGAGGCAGATGTGGTCTGTGCTTCAGAGGAGGTGGCCAAAAAGCTGGCTCCAGAGGAAACAGCAGACGCAGAGATCATGCTGAGAGAACAGGCGGGAATTGTCAGCGGTCCGGTCCGGTCTGTGATGGATGCAGCTTTTGCTGCAAAGAGAGCTGCCCTGACTGTAGACCTCCTTGTACAGAATCTTTCGCCCCACAGCAACAGAGGCAGTGAAGGAGCAGTTACCACCAGGCTCTATACAAATATGGACGGGATGAAAGGCTCCAAAAAGATTCCCTGCAGCACAGATGGATATTCAAAAGAAGAAGCTGTTGAGGAAGCAAAGCGATGCATTCAGTGTCACTGTGATGAGTGTATGAAAAGCTGTGTCTATTTAAGGGAATATAAAAAGCATCCGGGTCTTCTTGCACGTGAGATTTATAATAATACCCAGATCATTATGGGAGATCACCAGATGAATAAACCGATGAATTCCTGTTCACTCTGCGGACAGTGTACTGTAACCTGTCCAAATGGGTTTGATATGAGCCAGGTCTGCAAATCTGCAAGAGAAAACATGGTATCTACAGACAAAATGCCTCTGGCACCTCATGAATTTGCACTGATGGATATGCTGTTCTCCAATTCGGAGGCTTTCTTATGCAGACCTCAGCCGGGATATGAAACCTGCAGATATGTATTTTTCCCAGGATGTCAGGCAGGAGCTATAGCGCCGGATGTTGTCACAGAGGCATATGAGGATCTGTGCAGGAGGACAGAGGGCGGTGTTGCTCTGATGCTGGGATGCTGTGTGCTATCAGTGAATGGGCAGGACGCTATGAAATGACAGAAAAGGTAAATGAACAGCTGAAGCAGGAGCTTGCAAAACTGGGAGATCCTATGATTATAGCAGGCTGTCCAAGCTGTATGAAACAGTTAAAAGAGAGTCTTGGCGCCAAAGTCACAGGAATCTGGGAGATCTTAAAGGAAATCGGACTTCCCGGACAGGCAAAAGGACTGGAGATACCTGTTGCAATACATGATGCCTGCGGTGCCAGGGGAGATACACAGACACAGGATACAATAAGAGAGCTTCTTGCAGATATGGGGTGCACTGTTGTAAATACAGAATATTCCAGAGATCTGTCTCCCTGCTGCGGATACGGCGGACTGACTGCCTACGCTAATAAAGAGATGGCAGATAAAATGACAGAAAAGTGTCTGGAACGATCCGATTCCCCATATATAACGTACTGCATGGCATGCAGGGACCGATTTGTCAGGGAAGGCAGGGAATCCAGACATATCCTGGAACTTCTGTATGGTATAAATGCCGCCAATATGCCGGATATCAGTGAGAAACGCTACAACCGGCTTGAGCTAAAAGAGAAGCTTTTAAAAAATATATGGAATGAGGAACTGATGATGGAGAAAAAAGATTATACCGTTGCATATACAGAAGATGCCATCAGTATGATGGATGAACGTATGATCCTGAAAAGCGATGTGGAGCGTGTATTATCAGATTACAGAGAAAATCAGGAAGCGATCTTTGATGAAGAGACAAAAGAACTGGTGACAAGGAGCAGACTTGGAAATGTTACATTCTGGGTGAGATTTGTGGAAACAGAAGAAGGGTATCTGGTACGCAGAGCATACAGTCATAGAATGAATATTATGAAAAGGGTGGGACAGTAATGGCAGTAGAGAGAACATATTATACCATTGATCCTGAGGGAAAGCTGACCTGCATGAAATGCAAGGTTCCTCTTGTAAAGGGAAAAGCAAAATTTATGTATCTGGAGAACGGTTTTCCTGTTGAGATGCCGGTCTGTCCCAAATGTGGCTTTGTCTATGTTCCGGAAGAGCTGGCTCTTGGAAAGGTTTTGGCAGTGGAACGTGCACTGGAGGATAAATAGATGAACAGACACCCCGGAGGGGAAGAGCAGACAATTCATCTTCTGAAAAGCATAGAATTGAAAAAAGGAATGAAAGCTCTGGATCTGGGAGCAGGAGAGGGAGAGACCGTGCGGATCATGAAAGCATTTGGTCTGAATGTGCAGGGTGTGGATCTTGCTCCGCGAAGCAGTGAGGTGCAGCAGGGAGATTTTCTGACCCTTCAGTATGCAGCAGACAGTATGGATCTCTGTATCAGCCAGTGTGCATTTTTTGTCAGCAGAGATCAGAAAAAGGCAGTCTCTGAATGCTGGCGTGTACTGAAAAAGGGAGGATTTCTTTTGCTGTCAGATCTGGATCCGGGCAATCTTCTGGAAATTGTGAAAGAAACAGGGTTTACGATTCTCTGTCAGGAGGATCAGACTGCTCTCTGGAGAGAATATTATCTGGAAGCAATCTGGAATGATTCATTCTGCTGCGAGGATCATAAGCTTCTGCAGAAAGAATACAAAGGCAGAAAAATAGGCTATACCATGGTGGTTGGCAGAAAGGAGTAATGTATGGATCTTTACGAAAGAATAATGGAATTAGGTAGCATGGGATATCATTGTTCACAGATCATTATGATCATGACTCTGGAAACCATAGGAGAGGAAAATCCACAGCTTGTAAAGGCAATGGGAGGCCTTGGCGGAGGAATCGGTTACTGTGGAGATACCTGCGGATGTCTGACAGGAAGTGCCTGTGCCATCGGATATTTTCTCGGAAATCTGGCTCCTGAGGAGAAGGAAGATGCACAGATGAAACCGGCTGTACAGGAATTATATCAGTGGTTCCGCCAGAAGACAGAGGAAGAATTCGGAGCTTTTTACTGTAAGGATATCACTCATCTGGACTGGGGTGTGATCATGGAGAAATGTCCTGGACTTATTGCAGATACTTATACAAAAGTTATGGAAATTCTGACAGAGCGGGAGGTACTGAAGCTTTGATCACCATCGGCAAAACAAAGAGTGTCTGTCCGGAATGTATGAAGGTAGTTCCTGCCATAAAAGGTATCGGTGAAGACGGGATCTATCTGGTAAAGGAATGCAATGCTCATGGAAAATTTCAGACCCTGATCTGGGAAGGAAATGCAGCAGATTATCTTTCCTGGGGAAGAGAAAATCTCTCAGCGGAAACTCCTGTAAATCCGAAGGTTAAAGAAAAATCCTGTCCGGATAATTGCGGACTCTGTGAGGAACATGAAAGAAAAGGCTGCTGTATGATCCTGGAAGTTACAAAACGCTGTAATATGCATTGTCCTGTCTGCTTTGCTTCAGCAGGAGAAGACAGGGAAAAGGGAGATATTCCCATCTGTGAAATAGAAAAACAGTATGATTTTCTGATGGCTCACGGAGGTCCCTTTAATATACAGCTTTCAGGAGGAGAACCAACCATGAGGACGATCTGCCTGAAATCATACATATGGGAAGAGAAAAAGGATTTACATTTTTTCAGTTAAATACCAATGGGATCCGGCTTGCCAGGGAGGAGGGGTATGCCGGAAAGCTGAAAAAAGCAGGACTGAATACAGTATTTCTTCAGTTTGACGGTGTGACAGATCAGGTTTATGAGACTTTACGTGGACAGGCTATGATGGAACTGAAGAAAAAGGCGGTCTTAAACTGCTCAGAAGCAGAGCTTGGTATTGCTCTTGTGCCGGTCATTGCGCCGGGAGTAAATGATATGCAGGTAGGGGATATCCTGAAATTTGGTCTGGATCATATGCCCTTTGTTCGTGGCGTACATTTTCAGCCTATCAGTTATTTTGGCAGATGTTCCCAGAAGCGCCCCCAAAATCCCATCACCATACCAAAGATGCTGAGGCTTATTGAAGAACAGACAGAGGGACTGATGAAAATTGAGGATTTTGCAGGCGGCGGCGCAGAGAATCCCTACTGCTCCTTTCATGCAAGTTATCTGAGAAAAGGAGAGCAGGAACTGAAGCTTCTTGAAAAAAAATCAGGAAAAGGATGCTGCTGTACTACCAGTGATGATTCCAGGCAGTATGTGGAAAATCAGTGGAGCTACAGTACAAAAACCTATGATGAGGGAGAAATGACACAGACAGATGCGCTAGATGAGTTTCTGATCCGGATACATAATGAAACCTTTGCAGTATCAGGTATGATCTTTCAGGATGCCTGGAATCTGGATCTTGACCGTCTGAAACGCTGTTATATCTGTGAAGTGGATCCTGATCACGGAATGGTACCGTTCTGTGCATATAATCTGACTAATCTGAAAGGAACATATTTATACAGAAAGTGAAACGATCCAATATAGATGCAATGATCTGTAGGCAGGAAAAAATTACAGATATTACAAGGGAAACAATAAACAAAATACAGCTGGATAAACTGAATGCTGTTCTGAAAAGAGAAAAAGAAAGGCAGGGATTTTATAGAGATCTGCCGGAAAGGCTGGAAAGCCTTGATGATCTGAAAACCCTTCCCTTTACAACGGAATCCGACCTTGCTCAGAAAGGGGGCAGGATGTTACTGTGCTCTCAGGGAGAAATACAGAGGATCATTTCAGAACAGACAAGCGGAACAACAGGTGCAGGTAAACGTGTATTTTATACAGAAGGAGATTGTGAACATACCATAGAACTTTTTATGGCCGGACTTGGTGAGTTTATTTATCCGGGAAGCAGGACTATGGTTGCCATGCCGTTTTCAGGTCCTTCTGGACTGGGAGAACTGATCGCAGACGCAATCAGACGTATAGGAGCACATCCCCTTTTAACCGGGAACAATAAAACCTATGGTGAGTTAAAAACAATTCTGGAAGAGGAGCGGCCGGATACTTATGTAGGTATGCCGACAGCACTGCTTTCCATGCTCAGAATGTGTGGAAAAGGCAGTATAAAGAGAGCACTGATATCAGGGGATGCCTGTCCGGAAACAGTAATGAAAGCAATAGAAAAAATTTTGGGAACACCACTCTGGCCTCATTATGGTTCCAGAGAGATGGGACTTGGGGGTGCGATTTGCTGTCAGGCTCATGAGGGCATGCACATGAGGGAGAATCATTGTATCACAGAGATCATAGATAAAGAGGGAAATGTTCTGCCTGACGGTCAATGGGGAGAACTGGTGATCACAACCATTGGGATGGAGGCACAGCCTCTGATCAGATACAGGACCGGCGATCATACACGTATCATCCCCGGAAAATGTATCTGCGGAAGTGAGGTAAGGCGTCTGGATTTTGTAAGGCGCATCGACCAGTCCAAAAGTATGAGAGAAATGGATGAATTACTGTTTCAGTTTCCGAAACTGGTAGATTACTGTGTAAGGAGTGTTGGAGGGAAAAAAGAAATCACAGCACTTTTTTATATCAGATAACGGAGAAGAACTGATCAGAAATGTCTGCACAGAGAAGAATATTATTTCTTTGGACTGCAGAAAAGCAGAATGGAGCGATAGGGCATTGTATCCTGCGAAACGTATTATTTTATAGAGAAACTATTAGAAAACAGAACGAAACCCATTGACTATCAGTCGGATTTCGTTCTGTTTTTTATTTTATGAATAGTTATTTGTTCACAGGATAATACGGACAGTCCTCTCTGATACATTCTTTATTATCTTCAAAATATTTACATAGTACAGAAGACAGCGGAATCTTTACAGAGCTGAACTGCCTGTAAAACCTGATCGCTCCTTCAATAGCAATTCTGCTGGTGCGTTTACAGCAGCGCGGACCACCAACATCAGCCAGTTTGGATAAAATAACAGAGACAAGCTTCTGAGGAAAGGGCCATGCATCCTTATGGAGGGGACCGGATCCGGTCATAACAGACATAAAGATTCCGGCACCTGCTGCTGCACCACACACTCCCCAGTAACCGCAGGTACCACCGGAACCTGCCTCGCTCTTTTACAGATTTCAGATAATGCGGTATCGTAATTCATACGCTCTCCATTATTGCGAAGTGCAGTCAGAAGAACACTGGGAACAATGGCATGATGTTCAGGTCCATGCATGTGGACAGAAGGAAGGTCCATGATCTCTTCCAGAAGCAGCAGGGGATCCTTCTCTGTGCTGCTTCTGAGGGCTATGATCACCGGTATATAAGTACCATAGCTGTGACAGGCATCACAGACAAATGGCCATTTTCACAGACAGCATTTGTCAGCTGCTCTTTGTGGCAGATGCTGCAGGTTTTCACAGAACTTTCGACGCTGTATGTGACCGGTGCTCCACAGATCAGGCAGCCTGAAAAATGTTCTGTCTCTCCACAACAGCAGGAATTATTTGTATTATCCATAAAAATCAGCATTTCTCAGCAATATCATAGATAAGCCGTTCTGTATCTTCCCATCCGAGGCAAGGATCTGTGATGGAGCATCCAGGAGTCATGTGATCGCTGATATCCTGGCGGCCTTCGAGAAGGTAGCTTTCGATCATAACACCTTTAACCAGCTTTCTGAGGTCTGGATTATAGTTACGGCTGTGAAGTACTTCTGAAACAATACGGATCTGTTCCTTGTATTGCTTGTTGGAGTTTGAGTGGTTGGCATCTATGATGATGGCAGGGTTCTTAAGGTCTTTTTTGGCATACAAAGCAGACAGATGTATCAGATCTTCATAGTGGTAATTAGGAATAGTCTGTCCGTACTGGTTTACACCACCTCTGAGAATAGTGTGTGCCAGATCATTTCCTGAAGTTTCCACATCATTTCCTCTGTAGATGAAGTGGTGTGGATGCTGTGCAGCAGTGACGGAATTCAGCATAACAGAGAGATCACCGCTGGTAGGATTCTTCATACCGACAGGAATATCCATACCGCTGGCAGTGAGACGATGCTGCTGGTTCTCCACAGAACGTGCACCTACAGCTTCATAGGAGAGAATATCATCCAGATAGCTGCGGTTTTCAGGATAAAGCATTTCATCTGCAGAAGAGAGTCCTGTCTCCTGCATAACTCTCATGTGCATCTTGCGGATAGCAATGATTCCGGCAAGAAGGTCAGGAGCCTTATCAGGATCTGGCTGATGAAGCATTCCTTTGTAACCGTCACCTGTGGTACGGGGCTTATTTGTATAAACTCGCGGGATGATCATCAGTTTGTCAGAGACTTTATCTGCCACTGTTTTCAGTTTGCGTACATATTCGCAGACTGTATCTTCGTTATCAGCGGAACAAGGTCCTACAAGGACGATAAATTTATCTGATTCACCGGTGAAGATACGGCGTATTTCTTCATCGCGCTGTTTTTTTACTTCTTTGAGTTCCTGGCTGAGAGGGTACTGAGATTTCAGAACCTCCGGTAAAGGGAGCTCGTGATTGATTTTCATAGACATGATCTGTTTCCTCCATATAAGTACATGCAGGTCTTTGATAATGCCGGAACTCAGGAATATTTTATACCTGACCGGACTGCCTGCACATTTTCCTTTACAAGTATAACATGGTGTTATCTAAAATTCCAGTACTTTAACACTTTAAACTGACATATTTTGAGAGAATGTAATCAGACCGTTTTTTATGCCTGTTTCTTAGCTTCACAAAAATGCTTTCAGATGTTACAATCAAATAAAAGATATAAGGAAAGAAATATCAAAAGAATACCAAAGAAAGTCGGGGTGAAGGTTATGGAGATTAAGAGTATTTTGATAAAGGACACAACCAGAGAAGAAAGAAAACAGATTGTGGAGGAATCTTTTGGGAATATTTCTGCAAGCTGTGATGGCTGTATGGCGGGACTGACAGAGATGTATCAGGAATATATTGATGGTACAAAGGAAATCCGCGACATTAACATGGAGTTTAATGCACACTACGTACGGGAAGATTTGGATGAGAAATCAAAGAGAAGCTGCCCGATGTAGATAAAACAACTATATGGGAAACTTGCAGATCCCGAATATGCAGGAAATAACAAGATAACAGGAGAAGGATAATAAAATGAGTACAAACAATATGGATAGATTTGAATTCAGATGTATCAGACCGGAGGAGACACAGCAGGCGATAGAGATCGAGCAGATCTGTTTCCCGCCAAATGAGGCATGTTCCCCGAAAAGTCTGACAGAGAGAATAAAAGCAACAGCAGAAACATTTCTGGTAGCTGAGGATAAGGAAACCGGAAAGCTGGCTGCATTTCTTAATGGAGTTCCTACAGATGAGGAGGCTTTCAGAGACGAATTCTTCACAGATATTTCCCTGAGTAATCCTGAAGGCAAAAATATCATGCTTCTGGGTCTGGATGTCCGTCCGGAATATCGTATGCAGGGACTGGGACGTGAACTGGTATCCCGATACTGCCAGAAGGAAGCACAAAAAGGACGAAAGAAACTTTTCCTCACCTGTCTGGATGAAAAAGTGAAGATGTATGAGAAATTCGGCTTTACAGATCTGGGTCAGGCAAACTCCACCTGGGGCGGAGAAGCCTGGCATGCCATGAGCATCGAGATTGGAAGATAATTAACGAGCAGAACAGACAGGAGAGTGTACAATGAGCCTATACGCAATCGGTGATTTTCATCTTTCGTTTACAGTCAATAAACCTATGGATGTATTTGATAAAAGATGGAAGAACCATGTGGTTAAGATTGAGAAGTACTGGAAGAAGAGAGTAACAGAGAATGATACAGTAGTGATAACAGGAGATCATTCCTGGGGGAGAGATCTTGCAGAGTGTCAGGCGGATCTGGATTTTATTATGGCTCTGCCGGGCAGGAAGATTCTGCTTCGGGGAAATCACGATATGTTCTGGGATGCGAAGAAAACAGAAAATCTGAATGAGATGTTCAGAGGAAAGCTGGAATTTTTACAGAATAATTTTTATACATATGAGGATTATGCACTGGTGGGAACCAAAGGCTACTGTTATGAAGGAAAAGACAGCTATGAGCATTTTCTGAAGATCCGAGAGCGGGAGTTGGGGCGGCTGCGCTGCTCTTTTGAAGCGGCGAAGGCAGCAGGATATGAGAAGTTTATCATGTTTCTTCATTATCCACCTACAAGTATTGGAGAGATGGAGAGTCCGTTTACCCTGATGGCACAGGAATTTGGCGCCGAGAAGGTAATCTATTCTCACTGTCATGGAGAGAAGCGGTATGATGACAGCTTTAAAGGCTATGTGGATGGAATAGAGTACAAGCTGGTATCAGGAGATTATCTGAATTTTAAACCGGAGCCAGTATTACGCTAATGGTAATCTTTATATCGGTATTCGATTATAGGTGGGTAGTGGAGTGCGAATATCTGTTTAATATTAAGCATCAGTAGTATAGAAAAAATCCCTGGGAAGTATTATACTTTTCAGGATGATTTTATGTGCTTTGAGAGAAAATATCTTCGGGGAGAAATGAGAAAATGAAGATTTACTACAGAGAGAAATCTGGCGGGATTGAAATTCTGCGGTGTTTTGGAATAGAGGGCAGAGTTGAGATTCCGGGAATGATAGATGGCAAATTGGTGATCAGTGCGGCACCGTATCATTTTCCAGTCATATGGATGAGAAAGAAGAACTGAAAAATGCCAGCCTGTGGGAAGTGTCAGATGGTCTTGGGTTTGGCAGAGAAGAGCATGTTCTGGCAGGAAATGATGTGGAGGAGATTGTTTTTCCTTACACTTTAAAAGAGATTGGACGATATATTTTTTATGGCTGCGGGAATCTGAAAAAGCTGGAGTTTTCTGACAGCCTGATGCAGATAGGCTGTGGTGCATTTACAGGCTGCCATGCATTGGAGAAGCTGACTGTTCATATGAGACAGGGAAAGAAGTCAGGCGTTAAGGAAATGCTGGGCGAGATGTGGCAGAGGATAGATGTAAACTTTCTTTATGAGTATGAAGAAGCCAGACTTGTATTTCCGGAGCATTATGATGAGGCGGTTGAGAACACTCCGGCGCGTATTTTGTATACGGAATATCATGGATCAGGCAGTAATTACAGGCAGTGTTTTTATGATAAGGAGCTGAATTATCAGGAATATGACAGGCTTTTTGAAATGGCGGTAGCCATGGATAAGCTGGAAGTTCTGGTTGATATGTCATTTGGCAGACTGGAGTTTCCTTATGAACTGACCGGGAAAGCCAGGGAGAATTACAGGGAATATATCCGTAAGAATCTGGGAGATATTGCAGAATATCTGGTAAAGCATGAGGATATGCACAGATTGGAAGTGATATCCTCGCAAAAACTCTGGACACTGGAAGGAATTGATTCTGCGTTGGATTGTGCATCTAAGAGAAAAGAAACGGAAGTATCCGCATTTTTGATGAATGAAAGAGCAAATCTGGTGGATAATACGGCAGGAAGTGAACGTATAGATGTGGATAAGCTGCAAAATAGTCAGGAAGCTGACAGGACAGAGCAGGGGAAAAATGAACAATCACAAACTACAGAAAAATCTTTGAATAGAAGAACTATACTAAGAAAAAAGAGGTTTGAACTGTGATAGATATAGAGGAAAATAATGATGCAGCCAGAGGATAAAATACAGGAAATAGCAGAAAGAGCAGAGCGTTTGCAGGAAATCGGCAGCAGTATTCTTAGGGCTGCCCGGGATGAATTGTATCTGGGAATGCGGTTCCTGGATGTGGCACTGAGCAGTTTTTCTTATCAGATGGATGGTCAGATCCATGGGTTTGGAACTGACGGAAGAGTGATGTATTTCCAGCCACAGATGCTGGGAGGCTTATATAGAGAGAACAGGATTCTGGTGAACAGAGGGTATCTGCATATGGTATTCCACTGTATTTTCCGGCATTTTGCATGGAGCGGTACAGAAGGTAAGAAGAGGGCTGACGATGGAATCACAATCCAGGAACGTATGCGTGATCTGAGTTGTGACATTGCAGTGGAGCATATGATAGATGGAATGAACTATCGGAGTATCCGTTTCTCACGCAGTCTTCTGCGAAGGGAAACCTACCGTCTCCTTGAAAAAGAGGGAAAAACCCTCAACGCACAGAGAGTATATAAAATATTGTCAGAATGGAATCTGAACGAAAAGGATCTTACAAATCTGGAACAGGAATTTCGCACAGATGACCACAGATACTGGGAAAGTAAGAAACCGGATCAGAAACCGAATCCCATGCTCAGCGCAAATGGGGGGAGATCAATGATGGAATCGAGACGGATCTGGAAACCTTTTCCCAGGAGGCAGGTGAGCGGGACGGAGATTTCCTGGAGCAGATAAAAACAGAGAACAGAAGCCGGTATGATTACAGAGAATTTCTGCGGAAATTTGCAGTTTTCATGAAGAACTGGCAGTGGATGATGACAGTTTTGATTACAATTTCTATACCTATGGTCTGCGTCTCTATGGAAACATGCCGCTGATCGAACCACTGGAATCCAGAGAAGTTAAGAAGATAGAGGAATTTGTGATCGTCATCGATACCTCCATGTCCTGTTCAGGAGAACTGGTGAGAAAGTTTCTGGAGGAAACCTACGGTGTACTTAGTGAGAGTGAGAGCTTTTTTACAAAAATAAATGTGCACATCATTCAGTGTGATGAGAAAGTCCACACAGATAAAAAGATTACTTCTCAGAAAGAAATGAAAGACTATATGGAACATCTGGAACTGTATGGAGATGGCGGAACAGATTTCAGGCCTGCATTTGAATGGGTGGATAAACTGTTGGAACAGCATGAATTTCATAACCTGAAAGGGATGATCTATTTTACAGACGGATTCGGAATTTACCCGAAGAAAATGCCGTCATATAAGACTGCGTTTGTGTTTATGCAGGATAATTACAGAGATGTGGATGTACCGGTATGGGCCATGAAACTGATTTTGGATGAGGATGATTTTGAGAAGCCAGACAGGTAATGAAGAGAGAAAATTATAATTGCGAGAGCTGCAAATCGCGGAGCAATTCGTGGATATCAAGGAAATGAGAAAACTGAGTAAAAGTAAGAAGTGTTCAGCAGGAAAGGATTTACATTATGGATATAAAGCGAGCGAAACAGGAGATAAAGGACTCAATAGAAGCATACCTTGCGAAGGATGAATTTGGAGAATATCTGATCCCGGCCATACGCCAGAGACCAATACTCCTTATGGGGGCACCGGGTATTGGAAAGACGCAGATTATGGAACAGATCGCCAGGGAATGTAAGGTAGGTCTGGTATCTTATACTATCACCCATCACACCCGTCAGAGTGCAGTAGGACTGCCGTTTATCAAAGAGAAAACCTTTGGTCAGGAGACTTTTTCTGTCACAGAATATACTATGAGTGAGATTATTGCCTCTGTCTATGAAAAGATGGAAAAAACAGGTCTCAGAGAAGGAATTCTTTTTATTGATGAGATTAACTGCGTATCAGAGACCCTGGCGCCTATGATGCTGCAGTTTCTTCAGGGAAAGACATTTGGCAATCAGAAAGTACCGGAAGGATGGGTGATCGTGACAGCAGGAAACCCGCCGGAATACAATAAATCTGTCCGCGAATTTGACGTAGTAACCCTTGACAGAATCAAGAGGATTGATGTGCAACCGGATTTTGAAGTATGGAAAGAATATGCCTATGAGCAGGGAATCCATCCGGCTGTGATCTCTTATCTGGAGCTTCGCAGAAAGAATTTCTACAGAATGGAGAACACAGTAGACGGACGGATTTTTGCCACTGCCAGAGGCTGGAAGATCTTTCAAGGCTGATACAGGTATATGAAACACTGGATAAAGAAGTGGACAGAGAGGTGGTATATCAGTATATCCAGCATCCAATGATCGCAAAAGATTTTGCGCATATCTGGCATTATACAATAAGTATAAGACAGACTATGCAGTGGAGGATCTGCTTCAGGGTAAATGGACACCCATCATTCTGGGTAAGATCCGCAATGCTTCACTGGATGAGCATCTGAGTATTGTTGGTCTGCTGAACGGAAAGCTCAGCCAGTTATTCGCAGACTGTTATTTTATGGATGCTTATGTGACAAAGCTCTATGGTTACATGACAGAATACAGAGATAACCTTCCGGAAATGACGCTGGAATCCATTTATAAAAAGGCAGAAAATGATTTTCAGATTGCAAAAAAAATCTGAGCTTCTCACTAAAAATGAAGAAAAAGTATTTATCCGTACAGTGGATTTTCTTGAGAAATTATGGATAGAACTGAGGGGAGAAACTGGTTCTGAAGATAAAACAGAGAATAATAAAGCTGTTGAAATTTCAGAAAAAGATACCTATGAGCAGACAAAAACTGCTTTTACAGCGGAGGCAGACAACCTGGAAACTCAGACAGAATATATCTCTCAGACGCTTCAGAATGTTTTTGATTTTATGGAAGCAGCCTTTGGTGACAGTCAGGAAATGGTAGCTTTTATCACAGAACTGAATGCCAATTATTACAGTCTCTGGTTTATCCGTGAGAATGGTTCTGACCAGTATTACCGTCACAACAAGGGACTACTGTTTGATGACAGACAGAAACTGATCCTGGGACAAATGGAGGAACTGGAGAACACGATGAAGCGGGAACTAAAAAATTAATTTTTATGCCAATTAGCATTGGATTTTCAGATAAATCGTGGTATGCTGATGAATAGAATTATGATTTGAGTGAAAAATATCAGGAATGCAGGCGCATTTGACTGTGCAGCAGTAGAACGATATGGAATCACTAGAAAAAACGAGGAGGAATATAAAATGGAATTAGAAGTATTAAGAAAAGATATGGTTGCAGCTATGAAAGCCAAAGATAAAGTAACAAAAGAAGCAGTCTCCTCTCTGATCTCTGCGGTAAAGAAGGTAGCGATCGATGAGGGATGCCGTGATGAGATTAAGAGTGATCTGGTGGACAGAGTTATTCTGAAAGAGTTGAAAACTGTAAAAGAACAGCTGGATACCTGTCCGGAGAGCCGTGAGGATCTGAAGGCTGAATACCAGGCAAGATATGATGTAATTGCCAAATATGCGCCAAAACAGATGGATGCAGCAGAGGTAAAAGCATATCTGGAAGAAAAATTTGCAGATGTGATTGCAACGAAAAATAAGGGGCAGATCATGAAGGCTGTTATGGCTGATATGAAAGGAAAAGCAGACGGAAAGGTGATCAATCAAGTTGTGGCAGAGCTCTGCAAATAATGTGTTATCTTAACCGAATCAAGTAAGTCCCCTGCTTCAATTGCGAAAAGCAATAAGCAGTGGGTGGGACTATATGAAGAATAGGATCATCCAGCAGATTTGGTATGTAGAAAGCTGGATAGTTATCAAAATAGCCGCAGTATGCTGGAATGTCCGGATACTGCGGTATTTTATTAGGAGGTGAATATATATATGGAGTTTCAGCATGACTGATCATTCCTAACGAGGGATTTCCGTTTAAGGTTTTTCTTTTTGAAGGAGGAAATGGCAATTATGTGCGTGAGAAGCACTGGCATACGTCTGTAGAGATTTTTGCTGTGATGGAGGGGCGCCTGGATTTTTTTGTAAATAAGGATGAATATCCGCTGAAAGCTGGAGAGCAGATAATCATTAATTCCAATGAGATCCACTCTATCCATGCTGTGGAGAAAAATAAAACGGTAGTTCTGCAGATTCCTCTGAAACAGTTTGAGAATTATTTTACTGCCCAGAGATATATCCGTTTTCGGGGGCAGGAGGAGCTGGTGGATAAGAAACTGGCTTCTTTGCTTCGTAAATTATATCATGTGTATTCCGAGCGGAAAATTGGATATGAGTTCCGGACAATTTCTATTTTTTACGAGATCATGTATATCCTGGTGAAGGATTACCGTGTGACAGAGACCAGGGAGAAGGATATCCGACACAGCCGCCGTCTGGATGCATTGTCAAAAATCACCACATATATGCGTGAGCATTACAGGAGGAACTGAAGCTTTCTGATGTGGCGGCTACTTTTGGATACTCGGATGCATATTTGTCGCGAATGTTCCAAAAATATGCAAAAATCAACTATAAAACTTATCTGCAGGATATCCGTATGGCATATGCGTACAGGGATTTGCTGAATACAGACCATACAATTAGTCAGATTGCACTAGATAATGGATTTTGCAGCAGCAGGGGTTTTTCCGGGGAATTTCAGAAAAGATATGGGGTACTTCCAAGTGAGATGCGAAAACAGATAAATGAAAAAGGTCAAAAAAACGCTATAGATTAGACAAGAAAACTGGCGAAAAGTACCCTTTATTCTGATATATTCTAAGCACAGTCAAGAAAACGTAATATCTACAGAATATAAGGAGGTTTTTGAAGTGAAAATTCAGAATGTAACAGATGCTTCCTTCCGTAAATATGGAAAGGTGCTTGAAGGGTATGACTTCAGTGCTCTTCTCAAAGAAATGAAACATACACCGGTTCCGGATGATGTGGTTTATGTACCATCTGTTGAGGAGCTGGAAGCTCTGGATGTAGCAAAAGCACTGCAGAATAAAGGATTTGGCGGAATCCCGATCGAAATTGGATACTGCAACGGACATAATAAGAAATTAAATGCAGTAGAATATCACCGCAGTTCAGAGATCAATGTAGCGGTAACAGATCTGGTGCTGCTTATCGGAAGCCAGCAGGATATCACAGATGATTTTACATATGATACTTCTAAGATCGAAGCATTCCTGGTACCTGCAGGAACAGGTATTGAAGTATATGCAACTACACTTCATTATGCGCCATGCAATGTACAGGATGGCGGTTTCCAGTGTGTAGTCGTACTTCCGGCAGGAACCAATACAGATCTTACATTTGAGACAGCTAAGACAGGTGAGGATAGCCTGCTGACAGCTAAGAACAAATGGCTCATTGCACATGAAGATGCGGCAATCGAGGGTGCAGTAAACGGACTTCGTGGAGAGAATATCACCATTGACTGAGTTGCTCGGAATCTGTGGCAGTAGAGTATCAGAATATAGTAAATGAATAACAAAATCATATAAATACATATCAAATATGGAGGAATTTATATTATGAACAATATACCAGTAGTAAAACTTGGATTAATCGCAGTAAGCCGTGACTGTTTTCCGATTCAGCTTTCTGAAAAGAGACGTGCAGCAATCAAGGAAACTTATAAAGGTGAACTTTATGAATGTCCTGTAACTGTTGAGAACGAGAAGGATATGGAGAAAGCTCTTGAAGATGTAAACAAAGCAGAGTGTAATGCGCTGGTTGTTTTCCTTGGAAACTTCGGACCTGAAACTCCTGAAACTCTGATCGCAGAGAGATTTGACGGACCTTGTATGTATGTAGCAGCAGCAGAAGGTGACGGTGATATGATCAACGGCAGAGGTGATGCTTACTGTGGTATGCTTAACTGCTCCTACAACTTAAAAATGCGTCATCTGAAAGCATATATTCCGGAATATCCTGTTGGAACAGCAGATGATATTGCAAAGATGATCGCTGATTTCGTACCGGTTGCACGTGCAGTCATCGGTGTCAGCAATCTTAAGATCATTACTTTCGGACCACGTCCACAGGACTTCTTCGCATGCAACGCACCTATTAAAGGCCTCTATGAGCTGGGTGTTGAGATTGAAGAGAACTCAGAGCTTGATCTTCTTGTTTCTTTCAAAGAGCATGAAAATGATCCTCGTATCCCGGAAGTTTGTGCAGATATGGCAAAAGAGATGGGCGAAGGCAAATATTATGCTGACCTTAATGTGAAAATGGCACAGTTTGAGCTTACACTTCTTGACTGGGCAGAGGCTCATAAGGGAGCAAGAAAATACGTTGCATTTGCTGACAAATGTTGGCCTGCATTCCCGTCACAGTTTGGATTTGAACCTTGCTATGTAAATAGCCGTCTGGTTTCCAGAGGAATTCCGGTATCCTGTGAGGTTGATATCTACGGAGCACTCAGCGAGTACATCGGACTTTGCATTTCCAATGATGCAGTTACACTGCTTGATATCAACAACTCTGTTCCACAGTATATCTATGATGAAGATATCAAAGGAAAATACGATTATAAGCTTACTGATACATTTATGGGATTCCATTGTGGAAATACTCCTGCATGCAAGATGTGTGATTCCAGAGCTGTTAAATATCAGCTGATCCAGCACAGACTTCTTGAGCCGGCAGGATCTGAACCAGACTTCACAAGAGGAACTCTTGAAGGTGATATCGCTGCATCTGACATTACATTCTATCGTTTACAGTGCAATTCCGAGGGCGAGCTGGTTTCTTATGTTGCAGAAGGTGAAGTACTGGATGTACCTACAAGATCATTCGGTGGTATCGGTATTTTCGCAATCAAAGAAATGGGAAGATTCTACCGTCACGTACTGATCGAGGGCAACTATCCGCATCATGGAGCAGTTATGTTTGGACATTACGGAAAAGCATTCTATGAGGTAGTGAAATTCCTTGGACTGGATGTTAAGAAGATTGGATATAACCAGCCGGCAGGTGTAAGATACCCGACAGAAAATCCATGGGGTTAATGAGAAATCAGTAAAACGGATTATTAATGTTCATGTGAAGTGAATGAATCTGAATACAGAATAAATAAACTGACACTATATTAAAGGCATCCCGGGGCTTTGCTCTGGGATGTATTAGATTAGAAATAGAAAAGGAGAGCACTTATGTATTATATTGGTATTGACTTGGTACTTCCGCTGTAAAACTTCTTCTTATGGAAGAATCAGGAAAAATCTGTAACATCGTATCCAGAGAATATCCTTTATTCTTCCCACATCCGGGCTGGTCTGAGCAGAAACCGGAAGACTGGTTTGCGCAGAGTATGGAAGGCATGAAAGAGCTGACAAAGGATATCGACAGAGCGCAGGTAGCAGGAATTGGTTTTGGCGGCCAGATGCATGGTCTGGTAACACTTGACAAGGATGATAATGTGATCCGTCCTGCAATCCTCTGGAATGACGGACGTACAGGCGAAGAGACAGAATATCTGAATACAGTGATCGGAAAAGACAAACTTTCACAGTATACAGCAAATATTGCTTTCGCAGGCTTCACAGCACCGAAGATCCTCTGGATGCAGAAAAATGAGCCTGAGAACTTTAAGAAGGTAGTAAAGATTATGCTTCCTAAGGATTATCTGGCATATCGTCTGTCCGGTTCTTTTTGTACAGATGTTTCTGATGCTTCCGGTATGCTTCTTCTTGATGTGAAGAACCGCTGCTGGTCAAAAGAAATGCTGGAGATCTGTGGAATCACAGAAGAGCAGCTTCCGAAACTGTATGAGAGTTGGGAAGTAGTAGGAACTCTGAAACCTGAGATTGCGAAAGAACTTGGATTCAGTGAGAATGTAAAAGTTGTTGCAGGTGCAGGTGACAATGCGGCAGCTGCTGTAGGAACAGGTACAGTTGGTGACGGTCAGTGTAATATTTCTCTTGGAACATCCGGAACTGTGTTTATTTCCAGTAAAAACTTTGGTGTGGACGAAAATAACGCACTTCATTCTTTCTGTCATGCAGATGGAAGCTATCATCTGATGGGATGCATGCTCAGCGCAGCTTCCTGTAACAAATGGTGGGCAGAGGAGATTCTTCAGACAAAGGATTTCGCAGCAGAGCAGGCTCCAATTCAGAAGCTGGGAGAGAATCATGTATTCTTCCTTCCATATTTGATGGGAGAACGTTCACCTCATAATAATCCTGATGCAAGAGGTGTATTCTTCGGGATGTCCATGGACAGCACAAGAGCAGACATGACACAGGCTGTTCTGGAAGGTGTTGCCTTTGGTCTTCGTGATTCCCTGGAAGTTGCAAGAGGCCTTGGAATCAAGATTGAGAGAACCAAGATCTGCGGTGGCGGAGCTAAGAGCCCACTGTGGAAGAAGATCATTGCAAACGTTATGAACCTGAAGGTTGATGTTCTGGAGAACGAAGAAGGACCGTCCATGGGTGGAGCTATGCTGGCAGCAGTAGGCTGTGGTGCTTACCCGGATGTAGAAACCATCGGTAAGAAATTTGCCAAAGTTGTTGATACAGTAGAACCGGATCCTGAACTGGTTGCAAAATATGAAGAGAGATATCAGAAGTTCAGAACTCTGTATCCGGCGATGAAGCCATTGTTCTAATCGAATATCTGCCTGACATACTGGGGGTGTTGTGCTTATTTAGCACAACAACCCCATTTTGACGTACATCTGATGATGACCAATCACCATAACCTATTTGATTATGACATATCAGGAAAAGGGCAGCTTCAGGAATTCTTCCATGGCTCTGCTGATATAGCGGCCTTTCTTCCAGTAAAAAAACACAGTGCGTTTACTGCTCTGACCGGGCAGCTTATAAAAAACAAGTTCTGAATTTGTTGGAACTCTGGAGAGCAGAAGATCCCCGATGAAAGTGATACCCATTCCCAAACATGCAATATTATAGGCAGTCATCTGCTGATCTAGGCGAAATACTACAGAAGGCGAAAAGTGATTTTCCTGACAAATGGTAAGTGCACGCTTACCGGTATCATTATCTGAACGAAGAATAATAAATGGTTCGTTCTCGAATTTGTTTAATGGAACAGAAGGAATATGAGAAGAACGGAACTGCCCGTTCCGGATTTCCTCAATGGGAATCTGATATTCCTGCAGTCTGGTATTTACTGAATAATTTTTGGGAACCGCTAGAAGAAGTTGTTCTTTCTGGTAGATATAATGTTCAAAAATCTGGTTATCCAGAATACAGTTATCAATTACCAGATCTAACTTTCCGGCCTGGAGAAACTGGGATAGCTTTGCTGTACTTTCTTCTACAAGAGAAATTTGAACATGGGGGAATTTTTGGGAAAAATCAGCAATAAGGGGAGGCAGAATCCACGAAGAAAAAAAAGTTACTGCCACCTACATTAAGAGTTCCTGTTTTGAGATTTCCTAGATCCAGTAGGTAGTTTTCGAGATTATTTTCAATATCCATGACTTTTTCAACAGCCTGTATATAATGTTTTCCGACTTCGGTTAACTGTAAAGGTTTGGTACTTCGATCAAAAATAGGATAACCAATGCGGTTTTCCACACGTTTTACATTTGCACTTAAAGAAGGCTGCGAAATGAAAAGAGCAGCAGCAGCTTTGGAAAAGCTTTTTTCCTTGTAGACCTCATAGATGTATTCCATTCCCTGAAACATATAAACTCCTCCGATATATAACTTAAACACTATATATTTTATAAAAATATATGTATTTGATTATATTATAGCAGAGATATATAATGAGGGCAAATACATGGGAGGGCGAATAACTATGAAAAAAACAGACTATCGTGTAGAAAGGGATTCTATTGGTGTAAAGGATATTCCGGAAGATGTATATTATGGAGTACAATCCTTACGTGCGGCTGAAAATTTCCACATTACGGGGCTGAATATGCATCCGGAAATTATTAACAGTCTTGCATACATAAAAAAAGCAGCAGCGATAACCAATTGTGAGGTGGGGCTTCTTGAGAAGAAAAAAGCACAGGCGATTGTCCAGGCATGTGATGAAATTGTTTCAGGAAAATTCCATAATGAATTTATTGTGGATCCTGTTCAGGGAGGAGCTGGCACATCTTTAAATATGAATGCCAATGAAGTAATTGCAAATCGCGCGATTGAGATACTGGGAGGAAAAAAGGGCGATTATACAATTATAAATCCTAACGATGATGTGAATTGTGGACAGTCTACCAATGACGTTATTCCTACTGCCGGTAAAATGACTTCTCTTCGTTTGTTGCAGAATCTGAAAAAACAGCTTCTTCGCCTCTATGATGCTCTTAATGAAAAAGCTACAGAGTTTGATCACATAATAAAAATGGGGCGTACACAGATGCAGGATGCAGTACCAATTCGTCTGGGACAGGAATTTAAGGCATATTCGGTAGCAATCATGCGTGATATCCACAGAATGGATAAAGCAATGGATGAAATGCGGACTCTTAATATGGGAGGTACTGCTATTGGAACAGGAATTAATGCAGATGAGGGCTATCTGAGAAGAATTGTTCCAAATCTCACTGAAATATCGGGAATGGACTTTATACAGGCTTTTGATCTGATTGATTCCACTCAGAATCTGGATCCATTTGTAGCTGTTTCCGGTGCTGTGAAAGCATGTGCGGTAACTCTTTCCAAAATGTCAAATGATCTCCGTCTGATGTCCTCCGGTCCACGTACTGGTTTTGGGGAGATTAATCTTCCGGCAAAACAGAATGGTTCCTCTATTATGCCAGGTAAAGTTAATCCGGTTATTCCTGAAGTAGTGAATCAGGTTGCTTTTAATATTATTGGTAATGATGTTACCATTACCATGGCTGCAGAGGCTGGTCAGCTGGAATTAAATGCGTTTGAGCCGATTATTTTCTATTGCATGTTCCAGTCTATCGATACTCTTGGCTATGCAGTCCAGACATTGGTGGATAATTGTATTGTAGGAATTACGGCAAATGAAGAAAGATGCCGTTATCTGGTAGAAAACAGTGTAGGTATTATCACTGCAATCAGCCCCCATCTTGGATATCAGAAGGCTGCGGATATTGCAAAAAAGGCAATTAAGACAGGCGAATCTGTAAGAAGTCTGATTCTGAAAGAAAAGCTTATGGACGAGGATGAACTTAATCGCATTCTGGATCCGATCCATATGACGGAACCTGGTATTTCCGGAAAAGATTATCTTATAAAAAAATAAGAAAAAAACAGGCGGAAAATTTTCCCGCCTGTAAAATCGTCTGGACACATATCATATATAAATATGATTTTTATATTTTTGAATTATTCGATTGATTTCAACTGGATTAGAACAGACCTGTGATCTTACCTGTCTCGTCTACGTCGATTCTCTCAGCAGCCGGAACTTTAGGAAGACCTGGCATTGTCATGATCTCGCCTGTAAGAGCTACGATGAATCCTGCACCAGCGGAAATCTTCAGGTTACGTACTGTAACTTCGAAGTCAGTAGGAGCACCCAGTTTAGTCTGGTCATCTGTTAAGCTGTACTGTGTCTTAGCTACACAGATCGGGCAGTTGCCAAAGCCAAGAGCTTCTAACTGTTTCGCCTGTTTCTGAGCGTTAGCTGTCAGAACTACTTTCTTACCGCCATATACTTTCTGAACGATCTGGTTCAGTTTGTCTTCGATAGAACCTTCCAGTTCATATGCATAGGAGAAGTCGTTTGGTTCTTCAACAAGACGGATAACTTCTTCTGCAAGTTTGATTCCGCCTTCGCCGCCTTTTGCCCACACTTCAGAAAGAGCAACGTTAACGCCCAGTTCTTTACATTTAGCTTCTACAAAGTCAAGCTCTGCTTTTGTATCTGTAGGGAATGCGTTGATAGCAACAACACATGGAAGTTTGTATACGTTTTTGATGTTGGAAACGTGTTTTAACAGGTTCGGGATACCTTTTTCAAGAGCTTCCAGGTTTTCATTGTTAAGGTCAGCTTTAGCAACGCCACCGTTGTATTTCAGGGCACGTACTGTAGCTACGATTACAACTGCGCTTGGTTTTAAACCAGCCATACGGCATTTGATATCAAGGAATTTCTCAGCACCAAGGTCAGCACCAAAACCAGCTTCTGTGATTGCATAATCAGCAAGCTTCATAGCCATCTTTGTAGCTGTTACAGAGTTACATCCATGAGCGATGTTTGCGAATGGTCCGCCATGTACGATTGCAGGAACGTGTTCCAGAGTCTGTACAAGGTTTGGTTTCAGAGCATCTTTTAACAGGGCTGTCATAGCGCCTTCTGCGTGAAGGTCACCTGCTGTTACAGGTTTCTGCTCGGAAACTTTTCCGTATGTATATCCGATGATGATCTTGGATAATCTTTCTTTCAGGTCTTTGATGTCGCTTGCAAGACAGAGAACTGCCATGATTTCAGATGCAACTGTGATGTCGTATCCGTCTTCACGAGGCATACCGTTTGTCTTTCCGCCAAGACCATCTACTACGTTACGAAGCTGACGGTCGTTCATATCTACACATCTTCTCCATGTGATCTTACGTGGGTCGATGTTTAATGCATTGCCCTGGAAGATATGGTTATCGATCATAGCTGCCAGTAAGTTGTTAGCTGCGCCAATGGCATGGAAGTCACCTGTGAAGTGAAGGTTAATATCTTCCATAGGAACAACCTGTGCATATCCGCCGCCTGCTGCACCACCTTTTACACCGAATACCGGTCCTAAGGATGGCTCACGAAGAGCTACCATAACACTCTTGCCAAGTCTCTGCATACCATCTGCAAGACCTACAGTAGTAGTAGTTTTACCTTCTCCTGCTGGAGTTGGTTGATAGCTGTAACGAGGATTAATTTTCCGTCCTTCTTATCACTTTCTTTCAGAAGATTGTAGTCGATTTTTGCTTTGTATTTTCCGTACTGCTCCAGATATTTGTCGTCAATACCTGCTTTCTCTGCGATCTGAGTAATTGGAAGCATTTCGCATTCCTGTGCAATTTCAATGTCTGATTTGAATCCCATAATTGTTTTTCTCCTTTCGTTTCCGCATAACATGAAAAACTTCTGTTGCTGTTCACTCCGCGATCAGCAACAATTATTAATTGAAAGAAGTATTGGCCGGTCTGCCTGGTATTCCTGATTTCTGCCCTGAAAGTTATAAAAAAAGGCCAGTATCTGAATATTTCAAATACTGCCCAGACGGTCGGCTCCCACAAACCTCCGACTCCACGTGGTTTGCACTCCACTCTTTCCGTCAGTACTCGAAGGTTCTTTCAATTGATGAATACAATATATCATTTTGAGAAAAAAATGTCAAGAAAATTTTGTTGAAACGTCAAAAAATGTGAGTAAACTGGATAAAAGTTGTGCAAATTGATAAGAGAAGAGAATCGTAATCCCTGGTCATGAAAGAAAATACGTTTTCTCAAGGAAAGAAATTGTTAAAAAATAAACACAGTTTTCCCTGATAAATGAAGAAAATATAAAAAGCGGGTAAAGCTAGAGCGTGTCTGAAAAATCATTCCCGCAATCTGTACGCCCCCACTTTGCGGGATATTTCACCCGAATTCAGTTGCCGTAGCCCGCTACGCGCCCTCATCCGGGCAAAATATCCCACAAAATTGTGACGCACATCTTGCAGAAAGCCTTTTTCAGACACGCTCTAGTGCAAAATATGGAAAATGGAATTGACAACAGTTCAGAAGATATGTTATTCTCATCTTTAGTATGAAAAGACACTATCGTTTTCATGCAAATATTTGCTCACATTCAGAGACAGTTTCTGAATGTTAAGCCATACGGACAGGCGGGGCAGTTGCCGGGTGGGAGACACCACATTATTGATTGAGTTAGAAGCTCAAATTTTATAAGTTGATTACTTTATAATAATCAGTGCGTAAGCACACATCATCTTGTGAAACGGTCAATAAGAGCATAGCATATATTTGCCAGCGATTGAAGACGACAGCAGTCATGAATATTTCAGAATACGGGAACAGGCACAGGATACAGACGGATTTATACGGGAAATCCGGTCAGTGTATAAAGAGACAGAGCCTGAGAAATTCTATAGATCATGAGAGAAGCAGATGGTGAATGAACTTATCTGCTTCTTTTTTGTGCAGATATAGCAAATATAAAGGATATGGTTGGAGATAAAGCTTTGCGGGGATGTGTAGCGATTCTATAGAATCGTGTGCCGAGTCTCACATGCGTTCGACTTGAATATATAGAGAAATAATTGAATCATTGTGCCGGTTTTGAGCCAGTATACAATTGCTGTATGATTGAACTGTATTTGCCGGTACATGATGACAGGAAAAGAGGAACATGTCAAATGGATTATGAAAGACAACAGCATGCGCCCATATATGAAGCACTGGAACGTTTCCGAAAGAAGAGAGTCGTTCCCTTTGATGTGCCGGGACATAAAAGAGGAAGAGGAAATCCGGAGCTTGCACAGCTTCTGGGAGAGAAATGTGTGGGGCTGGATGTTAATTCTATGAAGCCGCTGGACAATCTCTGCCATCCGGTTTCGGTGATCAGAGAAGCGGAGGAGCTTGCAGCAGATGCTTTTGGCGCAGCGCATGCATTTCTGATGGTAGGAGGAACCACATCTGCAGTGCAGAGTATGATCCTTTCTGTCTGTAAGGCAGGGGACAAGATCATTCTGCCGCGAAATGTACATAAAAGTGCCATCAATGCCCTGGTACTGTGCGGTGCAATTCCGGTTTATGTAAACCCGGAGGTGAATGCGCAGCTGGGCATTTCCCTTGGCATGGAAGTCAGTCAGGTGGAGAAGGCTATGGATGAGAATCCGGATGCGGTGGCAGTTCTTGTAAATAACCCTACCTATTATGGAATCTGTTCGGATCTGCGGACTATCGTAAAGAAGGCTCATGCAAGAGGAATGAAGGTGCTGGCAGATGAGCTCATGGAACCCATCTTTATTTCGGCAGAAACCTTCCTGTATCCGGAATGGCGGCAGGTGCTGACATGGCGGCAGTTTCCATGCACAAATCCGGCGGAAGTCTGACACAGAGTTCGCTGCTGCTTTTGAATAAGAGTATGAATGCAGAGAAAGTGCGCCAGATCATCAATCTGACTCAGACCACAAGTGCTTCTTATCTTCTGTTGTCCAGTCTGGATATCTCCAGAAGAAATCTGGCACTCAGGGAGAGGAATCCTTTGAAAAGGTTGCAGGGATGGCGCAGTATGCCAGAGAGGAGATCAATGAGATCGGCGGCTATTATGCATATGGTATGGATCTGATCAATGGAACCAGTGTTTTTGATTTTGATGTTACAAAACTCTCCATTTATACATTGGGAAATGGGCTGGCAGGTATTGAAGTTTATGATCTTCTCAGAGATGAATATGATATTCAGATCGAGTTTGGAGATATCTGTAATATTCTGGCTTACATTTCCATCGGAGACAGGCTTCAGGATATTGAGAGACTGGTAGGGGCATTGGCTGATATTGAACGTCTGTATAAGAAGGACAGCACAGGTATGCTTTCCGGGGAATATATCGCACCTGCAGTGGTGGCGTCTCCACAGCAGGCGTTTTATGCGGAGAAAGAATCTCTGCCCATGGAACAGACGGCAGGCAGGATCAGCGGTGAATTTGTTATGTGTTATCCTCCGGGAATCCCGATTCTTGCTCCTGGGGAAATGGTGACACAGGAAATTGTAGAATACATTCTTTATGCAAGAGACAAAGGCTGTTCCATGCAGGGAATGGAGGATCCGAAGGTAGAACATCTTCAGGTCCTGAAAGGGGGTATCTGATCATGGAATTATGGTATTCCGAGTTCCATACAGGAAATGTAAAGCTTTCTGTCCGGATTAACCGACAGTTATTTTCAGGGGAAAGTGAATTTCAGAGAATCGATGTGTTTGAGTCTGAAGAATTTGGGAGATTTGTGGCTCTGGACGGTGAGATTGTATTCTCTGATAAAGATGAATTTATTTATGATGAGATGGTTACGCATGTGCCAATGACAGTACATCCCAATGTAAAAAATGTTCTGATCATCGGCGGCGGTGACGGTGGAGTTGCCAGAGACTGATCCATTATCCACAGATTGAGAGCATTGATGTGGTGGAATCCGATAAAATGTTTGTGGATGTATGTGCGGAGATGTTTCCGGATATTGCCCAGGGACTGAAGGATGAGAGAGTCAACATTTATTATGAAGACGGCCTTCGGTTCCTGCGGAATAAAAAGGCCAGATATGACCTGATCATCAATGATTCCACAGATCCGCTGGGACATACAGAGGGACTTTTTACAAAGGAATTCTACGGAAGCTGTTATAAGGCTCTCAGAGATGACGGAATCATGGTTTATCAGCATGGAAGTCCTTTTTATGATGAGGATGAGGTGGAATGCAGAAAGATGCACAGAAAGGTTTTCCGGTCATTTCCGGTGAGCAGGGTTTATCAGGCACATATCCCTACCTGTCCCTCGGGATACTGGCTTTTTGGATTTGCATCAAAGAAATATCATCCACTGGAAGATTTCAGGCCGGAGAGGTTTGATAATCTTAATATAGAAACATGGTATTATACAACAAACCTTCACAGAGGAGCATTTATGCTTCCAAAATATGTAGAAGATTTACTGGAAGAGGAGGAAAACAGTTTATGAGCAGATTATTGGTAATTGGATGTGGTGGGGTAGCTTCAGTGGCAATTCGCAAATGCTGTCAGAATAGCGATGTTTTTACAGAGATTATGATCGCAAGCAGGACAAAGGAAAAATGCGATGCACTCAAAGAGAAGATTGAAAGTACAACGAAGACAAAAATTGAGACAGCAAAGATAGATGCGGATAATGCAGCAGAGGTCGCAGAATTGATCAGAGCCTATAAGCCGGATGCTGTCCTGAATGTGGCACTTCCATATCAGGATCTTACCATCATGGATGCATGTCTGGAAGCCGGTGCGGATTATATTGATACTGCCAATTATGAAGCAGAGGATACAGAAGATCCCACATGGCGTGCAATCTATGAAAAGAGATGTAAAGAAAAAGGCTTTACTGCATATTTCGATTATTCCTGGCAGTGGGCTTATGATGAGAAATTTAAGGAAGCAGGACTGACTGCTCTTCTGGGAACCGGTTTTGACCCGGGGGTTACCAGTGTATTCAGTGCTTATGCCCTGAAGCATTATTTTGATGAAATCCATACCATTGATATTCTGGACTGTAACGGCGGTGATCATGGATATCCTTTTGCCACAAACTTTAACCCGGAGATCAATCTTCGAGAGGTTTCCGCAAATGGTTCCTACTGGGAAGACGGACATTGGGTAGAAACAGAGCCTATGGAATTTAAATCTGTCTATGATTTTCCTGAGGTAGGAAAAAAGGATATGTATCTTCTTCATCATGAAGAGATTGAATCACTGGCAAAGAATATTCCGGGAGTACAGAGAATCCGTTTCTTTATGACATTCGGACAGAGCTATCTGACACATATGAAATGTCTGGAAAATGTAGGAATGCTTTCCACCGCACCTGTGGAATTTAACGGACAGGAGATCGTGCCGATCCAGTTTTTGAAAGCTCTTCTGCCGGATCCTGCATCTCTGGGTCCGAGAACAGTGGGTAAAACAAATATCGGCTGTATTTTCACAGGTGTTAAGGACGGAAAAGAGAAAAGTATTTATATTTATAATGTATGTGATCATCAGGAATGCTATAAAGAGGTGGAATCCCAGGCAATCTCCTATACAACAGGTGTTCCGGCTATGATCGGTTCCATGATGGTAGTGACCGGACAGTGGAAGAAGCCGGGTGTATTTAATGTGGAAGAATTTGATCCGGATCCATATATGGAAGCACTGAACAAATGGGGACTTCCATGGAAAGTCTGCGAAGATCCTGAACTGGTAAAGGTCTGGAAAGCCAATGAAGATTGATCAACTGCAAACTCCCTGCTATGTGATCGATGAGAAGAAGATGCGGGAGAATCTGGAGATTTTGAAAAAAGTCCAGGAGGATACCGGGTGTAAGATCCTTCTGGCGCAGAAAGCGTTTTCCGGCTTTGCGCTGTATCCCATGATCGGAAAATATCTGGCAGGTACCACTGCCAGCGGTCTGTTTGAGGCAAGGCTTGGATATGAAGAGATGGGGAAAGAGAATCATGTTTTTTCCCCTGCTTACCGTACAGAAGATATAGAGGAACTGGATCGTATCTGTGACCATATTATCTTTAATTCTACAGCACAGCTGAAGAAATTTAAAGAAGTGTGTACCGGAGCCAGTCTGGGACTCCGTATTAATCCGGAATGCTCCACTCAGGGGGATCATGCGATCTATGATCCCTGTGCGCCGGGTTCCAGGCTGGGGGTTACCAGAGAGAACTTTGACGGGGAATGTCTGAAATGGATCGACGGACTGCATTTTCATACGCTCTGCGAACAGAATGCGGATGACCTGGAGAAAACATTGCAGGCGGTAGAGGAGAAGTTTGGAGAATTTCTGTCTGAGGTTTCCTGGCTGAATATGGGCGGCGGACATCATATTACCAGAGAGGATTATGATGTAAAGCTCCTGGAAAAATGTATTCAGCATATGAAGGAAACCTATGATCTGGATATTTATCTGGAGCCCGGGGAGGCTGTTGCCCTGAATGCCGGATATCTGGTGACAGAGGTTATGGACATTGTGGAAAATGAGATCAGAACGCTGATTCTGGATGCTTCTGCAGCCTGCCATATGCCGGATGTGCTGGAGATGCCCTATCGTCCGCCTCTTAAGGACAGCGGGGAAGCAGGGGAGAAGGCATATACCTACCGCTTATCTTCCTGCACCTGTCTGGCAGGAGATGTGATCGGAGATTATTCCTTTGACAGAGAGATCCGGATCGGGGACAAGCTGTATTTTATGGATATGGCGATTTATTCTATGGTGAAGAATAATACATTTAACGGTATGCCGCTGCCGGATATTGCGGTTATGCATGAGGACGGAGAGTGTGAGGTTATCAGACATTTCGGATACGAAGACTTTAAGAGCCGGCTTTCCTGATATCTGCCGGGCTATCAAAGAAAAGGAGACAGACATGGAAGTTACAGAGAAGAACAGAACAAAATATCGTATGCCCGGAGAATTTGAGCCTCATGAGGGATGTGTGATGATCTGGCCGGAACGTCCCGGTTCCTGGAATTATGGGGCAAGGGAAGCGCAGAAAGCATTTGTGAAGTTGCAGAGGCTATTGGAGAGAGCGAAAAGGTGTATATGCTGGTTTCCCAAGCTCAGATGGAGAATGCAAAGAATCAGCTTGGAAATGTTTCCGGTGTGACTTTGCTGGAATGCGAGACAGATGATGCCTGGGCGAGAGATGTGGGAGCAACCATGGTTCTGGATGAGAAAGGGGCGGTCTGTGGAGTTGACTGGCAGTTTAATGCTGGGGAGGAGACTTTGATGGACTTTACCGGAACTGGGAGAAGGACGATAGGGTGGCTGCCTTTATCTGCAGGACTCTTGGTTGTCCATGTCTGGATGCCAGACCTTTTGTGCTTGAGGGCGGTTCCATCCATTCTGACGGAGAGGGGACTCTGATCGTTACAGAGGCCTGTCTTCTGAGTCAGGGACGCAATCCTCAGATGAGCAGGGAACAGATAGAGGAACAGTTGAAGTACTGGCTCGGTGTCCACAAGATTATCTGGCTTCCATGTGGAATCTATCAGGATGAAACCAATGAGCATGTGGATAACGTGTGCGCTTTTGTAAGACCCGGAGAGGTTGTGCTTGCATGGACAGAGGATGAGACAGATCCGCAGTATGCCATGTCTCTGGCTGATCTGAAGGTGCTGGAACAGGAAACAGATGCAAAAGGCAGAAAATTTAAGATTCATAAGCTTCCGATTCCTCAGAAACCGGTCTGCCTTACCCGGGAAGATGTGGATGGCTTTGTGTTTGAAGAGGGAGAAGACGAACGGGAAGCAGGAGAACGGATGGCTGCCAGTTACGTGAATTTCTATATTTCCAATGGAGGGATCATCCTTCCACAATTTGGGGATGAAAATGACAAAAGGGCAGTGGAGATTCTGCAGAAGTGTTTTCCTGAAAGAAGGATTTATCCCATTGATGCCAGAGCCATCATTGTTGGCGGTGGAAATATTCACTGTATCACCCAGCAGATTCCCGGAAAAAATATCTGACCCTGATGCAGAAACTTTGAGAGTCATGTGTTTGAGGGTTATTACCTGAAAGTTATGAAAAAACTTACTTATGTAAACAGGAGCAGGAGGAACAGACAGGATGAGAAATGTAACAGTGGCAGCAGTTCAGATGAAATGCAGTAAAAGTGTGGAGAAAAATATTGCCCATGCAGAGGAACTGGTGCGTCAGGCAGCAGCAAAGGGAGCTGAGATTGTTCTTCTTCCGGAGCTTTTTGAACGGCCCTATTTCTGCCAGGAGCGCAGATATGAGTATTATGAATATGCGCAGACTGTAGAGGAAAACCCTGCAGTGCGTCATTTCAGCAGAGTAGCGGCAGAGCTGGGGATTGTGATCCCGGTCAGCTTTTATGAAAAAGAGGTCAATAATACTTATAACAGCGTTGCGGTTCTGGATGCAGATGGGAAGAATCTAGGCATTTATCGAAAAACACATATTCCGGATGATCATTATTATCAGGAAAAATTCTATTTCACACCGGGAGACACCGGCTTTAAGGTTTTTGATACCAGATTTGGAACCATCGGAGTTGGAATCTGCTGGGATCAGTGGTTCCCGGAAACAGCAAGATGTATGGCGTTGCAGGGAGCAGAGCTTCTCTTTTATCCCACTGCCATCGGAAGTGAGCCCATCCTGGAATGTGACAGCATGGAACACTGGAGAAGATGTATGCAGGGACACGCTGCCTCCAATCTGATCCCTGTGATCGCTGCCAACAGAATCGGTGAGGAAACAGTAGAGCCATGTCCGGAAAACGGAATGCAGAAATCTGCTCTTAATTTTTACGGTTCCTCTTTTATTACAGATAACACAGGTGCTCTCTGCGCAGAACTGCCCGGAGGGGAAGAGGGGGTGCTTGTAAGCACTTTTGATTTGGATGCATTAAAGGCAGACAGACTGAACTGGGGACTTTTCAGAGACCGCAGACCGGAGATGTATGCAAAAATTGTCGGGAAATGACATACAAGCCAAAATTCCATTGCCACAGGCAATCTGGAATGAATTTTGGCTAAGTTACTGAGAACGGAGTGAACAGTAACTGAGTTTATAAGAATTTCATAAAAAGTTTATGATTATATTAGTTGCTACCTGTAGTATATATGGTAAAATAAGAGTACGAACGTTACTGATAACGGAGCAGGAAAGTTTTGACATGTATTTCTGGCAAAATGGAGTGTAAAAGATGAACAGAAAAGAATTTTTGGAAATCCTGAGAAGCCAGCTTGCCGGTCAGATGCAGGAGGGCAAAGCAGCGGCACATATCAGGTCATTATGCTAGATTATATGTACAGTCTCAGGTACGTGGCGGACGTTCAGAGCAGGAAGTACTGCAGGAACTGGGAGACCCACATCTGATAGCAAAGACTCTGATTGATACAGATGATGGAAGTACACAGGAAGATTACGGAGAGTATTCTTCTTACGGAAGCAGTTATGGCAATGAGACAGAGTTTCCTCATCAGCAGGAGAAACGATGGAAAAAAGTAATTGATCTTTCTACCTGGCATGGCAGGGCTGTTGTTATTGCAGCAGCGGCTGTTATAATTATTTTACTGATACTGATAATCGGAGTTGCGATTCCGTTTTTTATTATTCTTGCAATTATTCTTTATTTTCTTTCATGGCTGAAGAAAAGAAATAATCAATGAAAATCTGTGCAGGGTTTCAGAAAAGAAACCCTGCGCAAAATCTTAAAAATTTTAAAAATCTAAAAAATCTTAAGTGTAAACATTCTTGTTTCACGATATTAATTCCCCTTGAATATTTATAATCATATAATTTCAACTTATTTCTATTCTTTAATCCTGCCTTGTGCAGGGAAAAATCCCACATTCATTTTATATTTTTGTTCGGAAAGGAGACGGAAAATGAAACACAATTTCAAACTGAAAGAACGCCTTGGAGCTTTGCTGCTTGCAATGCTTTTTATTCTGCAGGCAATTCTGGGGCTTGTGCCTGTCTGTGTAACTCAGGCGGCACCGTTAACTGTAGAAACATGGGACAGTGACAAGGTGGTAGATTATGGTTATCGCTTTAACATGAAGTTTCAGCCCGGAATTACCACATATGAATCTTTTGGGTGTGATAATCTGGACAGGGAAGCTTTTTCAGACAATGGAAAAAGCGAACGTGACACAGAGTGCGTTCGTGTAGGAGCGGACTATAAAGCCGGAAGCGCAGGGATGCGTTATAACAATGTAGGAAAAGATGGAAATGGAAATATTGTTGATGTCAGACTCATTCTTGTGGGAGTAGAGAATGCAGAACCTCGTTATGATCTGCGCACTGCAGAATCGATTGTTCAGAATAAAGGCGGAGCTACGTTTGCATGGAAAGATAATGAAGCTTATCCAATGGTTGGCTTTTCCAAAAACAGTATCGGTGTATTTATTTATTCTGTAGGATACGCAAAGGTTAAGTTTCAGTTTCTGAGGCATGGAACAGAAGAAACACTGCCGATCAGTGGCCATGGAACCATACGTGATATTGATGCGGGACAGGGAGTCCGTATTCCGTCAGATAGCAGTCTGGATAATGCATATGTTCTGAAAAACAATGATTATCTGACGTAGATGGGAATTCTGTAAGCTCACCCCTTGGTTCCGTTGAGCCGGATGATCCGAGAGGATGGCTGAATCTTTTTTATGATACAGATAATTTTACGGTAGAATTCTGTCATCAGTTCAGACTGGATAAATGGGATAAAAGTCGTGAAGATGCCATTGCAAAAGCCGGTTCTCAGGAAAGATGGGCAGAGATTACAAGAAATAAATATCTGGATCCATCAGGCAACAGTTATTGTCCGAACTTTAAAGGACAGAAATACTGCAAAGCATATGCATATTTTGATTTTACATCCTATTGTTTCGGTGATGTTGAGATGAAAAAAGCGCCTGAGAAACGTGTGGGAGAGGCAAACTGTACATGGGAACAGGCAGCTGCCGCATCAAAAGAAAAACCTTTTGGCATTCGTCAGGGACAGGAATTTCAGTATATGATCCGGGCGGAGGTGACACCCAATAGACTGAAATCCTTTGTGGTACAGGATATACTTGAGGATTGTCTTGCTATAGAGGATGCATCAAAAATCAGTATTGTGAATGATGCAGGGCAGACAGTGACAGACTGGTTTGATGTTGCTGTTGAAGGACAGAAAGTGACCTGCAGGGCCAAAGCAGAGAGCCTTCAGGATGAAGCATTTACAGATAATCAGACTTACACATTTACTTTAAAAGTACGCCAGAGACCGGAATCAGAAATTAACATTTCAAAATACCTTGCAGAGGATGGATACAGTATTCTTGTACCAAACCATGCATCCATGAGTTATGAACGTACAAACGGAAGCGGAGATACAATGGATACGGAAACAGTGTGGGTAAAGGGTGTGATTCCACCGGAACTGGAAGTAAAGAAAAATACTTCTCAGTATGAATGGAAAACGGGAGATATCATAGATTATGAGATTCTGGTTTCTCAGACAAAACAGGATGTAAAAGCAGTAAATGTTGTTATTACAGACGAGCTTCCATCATGTCTGCAGCTTCTGGAAGGGCAGTATGCTGTAGAGACAAGTCAGGGAGGCGAGAACTGTACGCTTACCGGACAGGGAGAAAATGGATGGAAAGCAGAGTGTCCGTCCCTGAAGTATGGGGAGACGATCACAATCCGTTTTAAATGTCAGGCATCTGCTGATTCCAATGGACAGGAATGGGAAAATATTGTGACTGCAACAGCGGATAATCTGATCAATCCTGAGACAGGAGAACAGGAATCCAGAAAGGATATGGCAGAAGTATGGCCGAACAGTCCACAGCTTGAAATTGATAAAACAGCAGACAAATATGAATGGCAGGCAGGAGAGCAGGTAGCTTACCGGATCGTGGTGAATAATGTAACGGCAGGAACAATTGCAAAAGATGTAACTATTACTGATATTGGTCTGCCGCAGGGACTGGTTCTGGCAGGTGGCACACAGAGCATGGAAGTACTGGGAGTTCAGCAACAGGTAAACTATCCCGTACCGGATAAGAAAACAGGACAGGCATATGAAGCGAGACCTGTGGATTCTCAGTTGAATGCAGATGAGAACGGATTTTCCTTTTATTGTTCTTATGTACCATACAGTCAGCCTGTAACGATTATTTTCCATTGTATCGCACAGGAAGAGGCAAATGGACACGAAAGCGTAAATGCAGCAACTGTAAAAGCTGCTAATACAGATGAGAGATCTGATGATGCAGAAGTATATGTAAATTCAGGAGAATTCTGGATTGAGAAATCTGCAGATCATTATGAATGGCAGGTCGGAGAACAGGTACAGTACAATGTGGTGGTGGAGAATAAAAAAGCAGGTACAGTGGCCCGGAACGTAACTGTCTGGGATACCGGTATGCCGGCAGGACTTGCGCTTTCATCGGCAGAGGATGTATCGGTAAGCGGAATCCCACAGAATATTACGCAGCTGACAGCAGGGACCAAAGATGTTTTGAACCAGCTCAATCCGGAATTTTATAATGAGACATCAGAGAAACCAGTGAATTATGAATTTCTTCAGGAGGGAAGCGGATGGAGACTGAACATTTCAGATCTTCCGGCAAATACTCCGGTTATGATTTCTTTCCTTTGCACAGTTACGGAAGCGGCAAATGGAATGGAAAGCATTAATGTTGCCAATGTGCAGGCGCAGAATGCCCCTGTTTCACAGGATGACGCAGAAGTGTATGTAAATACAGCAGTTCTTTCTATTGAGAAAAGTTTTCAGAATCCATATCTGGCAGCCGGGGACGGACGTGCGGAAAATGAATTTCGGGTAGGAGAACAGGTGAATTATCAGGTTACGGTTAATAATCTTCAGAAGGGATCTATCGCAAGAAATCTTGTGATCAGTGATCTTTCCCTTCCTGAAGGGCTGGCTCTGGACGGAGCTGAAGATGCTGTTACTGTAAGCGGTGTTCCGGCTGTTATTCAGAATCCGGTGGCAGGAACTGATGATGCAGGAAATCAGCTGAATCCGGAAAATTATAAAGAAACAGTGGAAAAACCGGTCAGCTGTCAGGTTACACGTCAGGGAACTGGTTGGATCGTGACGATTTCAGATCTTCCGTATCAGACACCTGTGACTGTTAATTTCCGCTGTACTGCGCAGGAAAGCGTAAATGGGATGGAGATTGTAAATACAGCACAGGCATATGCAGATAATGCACAGAAAGTAAAGGACTCCTCAAAAATCTGGGTGAACTCGCCTGTTCTAAAAGTAGAGAAGACGACGGACAAACCATTTTACAAATATGGTGATATTATTACATACCGCATTGTCCTGACACAGGAGCAGACCGGATGTGTGGCGCGTAATGTTACTCTGCAGGATGTGATCGATACTCAGGGAGTACGTCTTCTGAAAGATTCGGTGATTCTGATGGATGAGAAAGGAAATGTGGCAGATGCTGATGTACAGATCAATGATGATAATACTTTCCTGATGTCAACAGGCAGGACACTGGTCAGAGATAGCAGATATAGTATCTGCGATAATGATAAAGGCGGTCTTTTTGAGCAGGTAATGTATAATCCTCTGGACTGTCAGGAACAGAAAAGTATGATCGTGGAATATCAGGCAGCGGTGATTGATGCAGCCTGGCAGGACAGAAAGTGCACAATACTGCAGTTGCAGACAGCAGTGAAAAGATACCTGCAACCGGGGAAACAGAGACAGAGGTACACAGTCCGATTCTGGAAATTGTGAAGGAATCAGATAAGAAAGAGTATGCGTCCGGTGAGAAAGGATACTATAAACTGACAGTAAGACAACTGCGTGAGGATGTCACAGATCAGAATATTGTTATCGAAGATAAATTGGAAACCCAAGGGGCTTCCATTGTAAAAGACAGCATTTTTGTGAAGAAAAACGGTATAGAACTGAAAGATGCCAAAATAGAGGCAGATGATACAGGATTTGTAATTCAGACAGGAGCATCGTTGTCAGATATGGATAAAATTGAAGTCTGCTATGAAATGGTATTTAAAACAGAAAGCACAGAGCCTGAAAAAATTGTAAACACAGCGAAAGCAAGAGGTGATATTTCGCCGGAAATTACTGCACAGCAGGAGGCATATGTGAAAGCAAAAGCAGAACCGACTGCCACACCAACACCGTCTGCAACACCGAAACCAACAGAAACATCAAAGCCGACAGAGACACCAAAACCTACAGAAGTACCGAAACCTACAGAAGTACCGAAACCGACGGAGCAGCCAAAAGCCACACCAACACCATCTGTACCGGGAACCTGCCCGAAAATGACTCCTGTACCGACGAAAGCACCGTTGGCATCTTACAATGGTGGAAATAATGGAGGCACAACTTCCGGAAGCGGAGGCAGCAGTTACGCAAATTCGGGTGGATATTCCGGTGGATATGGAAGCTATCAGGGTGGTTCCATGGCAGGAAGTTCTAAAACAGGAGATGTCAGACCGTTTAAAATGATGGCTGTTCTTGGACTCATCGGAATGGGACTGCTGACAGGAGGTGTGGTGATCTACAGAAGAACTGTTTCCGGGAAAAGAAATATAAAGGGTATGCCGCGGAAATGAAAAAACTCAGAACATTTGCAGTAAGTATGATCATAGCAGCAATTGGGCTTCTTATATATTGTGCCGGCTTCTATATAAAAAGTTATGAACAGAATCTTGCAGCAAGGCAGGAATATGCAGAGCTTTCCCAAATGGCAGGGGTGAAGAACAGAGAAGGTGCCGGATTATTGGCAGATGGCAAAAAAACTGATGAAGACAGCAGTACAAAAAACAGTGAAAAAAAACGCAGGAAAAAACAGAGAAGATCTTCTGAATCAAAAAACAAAAACTGTACAGATGAAATCAGGGAATCCTTCGGGATTTCCTGGGAAAATTTAAGAAAGATCAACTCTCAGACAGTTGCCTGGATTACTGTCCCGGGAGCCGATATTTCTTATCCTGTAGTTCAGGCGGCAGATGATGAATATTACCTGAAACATAATTTCAGAGGAGAGGAAGATCTGTTTGGATGTATTTTTCTGGAACATGACATAAAAAAGAATTTTACAGATTCCCACAGTATTCTTTACGGGCATAATATAGAAGGTAATATGATGTTTGCAAATCTGAACCGTTATGAACAGCCTGAATTTCTGAAAAAATGTCCTGAAATTGAGATCACAACACCCAAAAGAAAGTTTCTGTACAAAATTTTTTCTGTGGAACAGGCATCTTCCCAAAGCCCGGCATTTGAATATGGATACAAGTTATCCAGTCCTGCATACAGGAGACAATTATCTATATTGAAAAATAATTCCATGTATGACACAGGAGTAGAGACTGATGAAAGGGAGAGAATGGTGACTCTGATCACCTGTAATTCACGTCTGGATAAAGAAATACGTATGGCGGTACATGGGATTTGCCATGAATGTTATGGTATAGAAAAAGCTGAGCCGAAGTGATGTTGAAATCAATCGGATATTGGTAACTTTCGTAAAGGATGAACTGTTACTGTTCACATATCACTATCCCTCGAGGTGCTTTGGAAAAAACTAATGAAAAATCTCTCGATATTTTGTATAATTTATGCATAAAAACAACTTGTTCGTACGTGCGTACAAGTTGTATCCTAAATACAGGAGGGAAGAAGACATGACAGATAATGGAAAGCCGAAATATTTCTCACTGATGGAACAGCTCAGAAGTGATATTATGTCAGGAGCTATCCGACCGGGAGAGAAGCTTCCTTCAGAAAACGAGCTTTCACAGAAATATTCCCTGAGTAGACATACAGTTCGTAAAGCACTGGGAATCCTGGAGCAGGACGGATATGTAGAGGCATTTCACGGAAGAGGTACTTATTGCTCTGAGAATATGCGCCATATAAAGAATTCAAAGAATATTGCGGTAGTGACCACATATATTTCTGATTATATTTTTCCGAGACTGATACAGGGAATGGATAATGTCCTTTCAGAAAGCGGTTACAGTATTATCCTGAAAAACACAGCAAACAGCAGACAGAAAGAGGCCAGATGTCTGGAGGAACTTCTGAAGAAAGATATTGATGGACTGATCATTGAACCAAGCAAAAGTGAGATGATCTGTAAACACAGAAATCTTTATCAGAATCTGGATAAATTTGAAATTCCGTATGTGTTTATTCAGGGAATCTATTCAGAAATGAGGGATAAACCTCATATTCTTATGGATGATGCACAGGGAGGCTATCTTGTAACAAAATATCTGCTGGAACTGGGACATAAAAAGATCAAGGGTTTCTTTAAGGCAGACGATATGCAGGGACTGGAGCGCCACAAGGGATATGTGAAGGCCTTACAGGAGTCAGGGATTGCCTATGATCCTGATGATGTTGTCTGGTTTCATACAGAGGACAGGAAAGTAAAACCTGCACTGATGGCAAAAGAAATGGTACAGAGCGGACAGCTTCCGGATGGAATCGTCTGTTACAATGATCAGATTGCTGTTCAGGTTATGGAAGAACTGGAGAAAATGGGAGTCAGGATACCGGATGATATTTCCATTACCGGTTATGACAATTCACTGTATGCTCAGCGAGGAAGCGGAATCACAACGATAGCTCATCCGCAGGAAAAGCTGGGAGAAATGGCAGCAGAGCTTATACTTGAGAAGATCAACGGAGTTCCTGAAGAAGAAAGTAAGGTTGAAAGACTGATTTATCCGGAACTGATCATACGGGGATCATGCAGAAAAATATTGTAAACAAA
>ENA-OQIO01000048-OQIO01000048.1-human-gut-metagenome-genome-assembly--contig:-NODE-48-length-50592-cov-4.169900_pt1:0-2500 | contig 50592 bp, 51 predicted proteins | sample MGYA00242573_ERZ504737 | MGnify/ENA primary metagenome ERZ504737 (study PRJEB26092, sample SAMD00036203) | human gut metagenome | host: Homo sapiens | study: EMG produced TPA metagenomics...
CAACCGGTACACCAGAGGTCAGTCCATCCCGGTCCTCTCGTACTAAGGACAGCTCCTCTCAGATATCCTACGCCCACGCCGGATAGGGACCGAACTGTCTCACGACGTTCTGAACCCAGCTCGCGTACCGCTTTAATGGGCGAACAGCCCAACCCTTGGGACCGACTTCAGCCCCAGGATGCGATGAGCCGACATCGAGGTGCCAAACCACTCCGTCGATGTGAACTCTTGGGAGTGATCAGCCTGTTATCCCCAGGGTAGCTTTTATCCGTTGAGCGATGGCATTCCCACTTAAATTCCACCGGATCACTAAGCCCTACTTTCGTACCTGCTCCACCCGTCGGTGTCGCAGTCAAGCTCCCTTCTGCCTTTGCACTCTTCGAATGGTTTCCAACCATTCTGAGGGAACCTTTGGGCGCCTCCGATACCCTTTCGGAGCGACGCCCCAGTCAAACTCCCCACCTGACATTGTCCCCAGACCGGTTCACGGCCTCTGGTTAGAAACCCAGCACCACAAGGGTGGTATCCCAACAGCGGCTCCATGCAGACTGGCGTCCACATTTCCTAGCTCCCACCTATCCTGTACATGCAATACCGGGTCCCAGTATCAAGCTGGAGTAAAGCTCCATGGGGTCTTTCCGTCCTGGCGCAGGTAGCCAGCATCTTCACTGGCACTTCAATTTCACCGGATGTATTGTCGAGACAGCGCCCAAATCATTACGCCTTTCGTGCGGGTCGGAACTTACCCGACAAGGAATTTCGCTACCTTAGGACCGTTATAGTTACGGCCGCCGTTTACTGGGGCTTAAGTTCGTGGCTTCGTTTCCTGACCACTCCCCTTAACCTTCCAGCACCGGGCAGGCGTCAGCCCATATACCTCACCTTTCGGTTTTGCATAGACCTGTGTTTTTGCTAAACAGTTGCTTGGGCCTCTTCTCTGCGGCCTGCTCTCGCAGGCACCCCTTCTCCCGAAGTTACGGGGTCATTTTGCCGAGTTCCTTAACAATACTTCTTCCGCCGGCCTTAGGATTCTCTCCCCATCACCTGTGTCGGTTTACGGTACGGGCCATAATGAAACAATAGCAGCTTTTCTTGACGGCTTGCTTAACAGCTTCCCTACTCTTTTTCGGTCCGCGTCACACCTTCGACTTATGCGGGGGTTTTTCCTCCCACACATCTATTGTGCTTGCACCGGTTTTCTCATTCCCGGCTCTGTCTTACCTTCCGTGTCACTACAGTTCTGTTCATTACGGGTGCAGGAATCTCAACCTGCTGTCCATCGACTACGCATTTCTGCCTCGCCTTAGGCCCCGACTTACCCAGGCAGATCAGCTTTACCCTGGAAACCTTGGATATTCGGCCGAAGGATTCTCACCTTTCTCTCGCTACTCATTCCGGCATTCTCTCTTCCTGAAACTCCACAGCTCCTTCCGGTACTGCTTCGTCGCTTCAGCAATGCTCCTCTACCAATCCTTTCGGATTCCTGAGCTTCGGTGTCGTGTTTAGCCCCGGTTCATTTTCGGCGCAGGACCTCTCGACTAGTGAGCTATTACGCACTCTTTGAATGTATGGCTGCTTCTGAGCCAACATCCTAGTTGTCTTCGAGATCCCACATCCTTTTCCACTTAACACGCACTTGGGGACCTTAGCTGCAGGTCTGGGCTCTTTCCCTTTTGACCACCCAACTTATCTCGTGTGGTCTGACTCCCGGTGACCATCTGTCTGGCATTCGCAGTTTGATATCCTTTGGTAGGCTTTGACGCCCCCGCGGGAATTCAGTGCCCTACCTCCAGCAGATTGCACCGAGGCTAGCCCTAAAGCTATTTCGAGGAGAACCAGCTATCTCCGGGTTCGATTGGAATTTCTCCCCTACCCACACCTCATCGCCACCCTTTTCAACGGATGTGCGTTCGGACCTCCACGGGATTTTACTCCCGCTTCATCCTGGACATGGGTAGATCACCCGGTTTCGGGTCTGCCTGTGCTGACTTTGGCCCTATTTAGGCTTGGTTTCCCTGCGGCTCCACGACTTGATCGCTTAACCTTGCCAGCACCGGCAACTCGCCGGACCGTTCTACAAAAAGTACGCGGTTGCGCTTGCGCGCTCCCACAGCTTGTAAACATAGGGTTTCAGGTTCTCTTTCACTCCCCTCCCGGGGTCCTTTTCACCTTTCCTTCACAGTACTATGCGCTATCGGTCACTAAGGAGTATTTAGCCTTGGGGGGTGGTCCCCCCGACTTCCCACAAGGTTCCACGTGTCTCGTGGTACTCTGGATCCTGCCGTCCCGGTCCGGATTTCGTGTACGGGGCTTTCACCCTCTCTGGCTGGCTTTCCCAAAACCATTCCACTATCCTTTCTGGTAACTTATGCAGTCCATAACCCCAGCATGCACGCACGCTGGTTTAGGCTCCTCCCATTTCGCTCGCCGCTACTCTGGGAATCGAGTTTTCTTTCTTTTCCTCCGGCTACTTAGATGTTTCAGTTCACCGGGTTCCCTT
>ENA-OQIO01000048-OQIO01000048.1-human-gut-metagenome-genome-assembly--contig:-NODE-48-length-50592-cov-4.169900_pt1:7500-50592 | contig 50592 bp, 51 predicted proteins | sample MGYA00242573_ERZ504737 | MGnify/ENA primary metagenome ERZ504737 (study PRJEB26092, sample SAMD00036203) | human gut metagenome | host: Homo sapiens | study: EMG produced TPA metagenomics...
TACCTGCGGTGTCTGAATCTGCCACAGCGTATTTCTGTCCGGCGTATCAACCGCAAATCCTTCCGGACTGACCACCTTAATGGTATCCTTAACCGGGACTGCTGCCGTACAGGCACCATATCGTAATGCGGCTTCTTCGCAGTTTTTTATAATTTCCTGGCTGATACACGGTCTTGCACCGTCATGGATATAAATCAGCACCTCTTCTGGTGCTGTATCTATTGCCAGCTCCTGCGCCGCTTTCAGTGCATTGTATACTGTATCATACCGCTGTGCGCCGCCTGCGACAATTGCCATGACTTTATTTATGCCGTATTTTTCAACAATCTGTGTGCGGCACATTTCCAAATCATTTTCACCTGCCGCCAATACAATACTATCAATATCGCTGTCCTGAAATGCCTTTAAGGCATAATAAAGTACCGGCCGGTCTTTTAACATCAGATACTGCTTTGGAATGTCACTGTTCATTCTGCTGCCGCGTCCGCCTGCCAGTACAACCGCAATTTTTTTCATATGCTCCTCTATTCCGCAGACATTCTGCACTTCATTGTCCGATTACCGCTCTCCAAGCTTTAAATTCGGTACGGCATTCAAATCGTATCCGTGCCGTGTTCCGCGCATGTATTCATAGTATGCAGCCGCACCAATCATTGCCGCATTGTCTGTGCAGAGAATCGCGACGGTGAATAAAACTGAATACCGTGGCTGTCACATTCCCTTGTGAGTGCCGCACGCAGTGCAGAATTGGATGCCACACCGCCCGCAATGGCAAGCTTTTTAATGTGCATTTCCTCTGTCAGACGGATTGCTCTTGAAACAAGTGCTTCTACAACTGCATTTTGGAATGATGCCACTAAATCTGCCTTATTAATCTCAATCTGCTTCATTTCACAGGAATTGATGTAGTTTAATACAGCGGACTTGATTCCGCTGAATGAGAAATCATACGGTGCATCGTCAACATGTGCCCGCGGAAATTCGATTGCATGGGGATTGCCCTCTTTGGCCAGCTTGTCAACCTTCGGGCCTCCAGGATATCCCAGACCTACGGCACGCGCCACTTTATCAAATGCTTCTCCTGCCGCATCATCTCTTGTCCGCCCGATAATTTCATATGTGCCGTAATCTTTTACCATAACAAGGTGAGTATGTCCTCCCGACACCACCAGTGCCGCAAACGGCGGCTCTAAATCAGGATGTTCGATATAATTTGCTGAAATATGACCTTCAATATGGTGTACACCAACCAGCGGCTTTTTCTTTGCAATGCAATGGCTTTCGCCTCTGCAACACCAACAAGCAATGCACCGACAAGCCCCGGTCCATACGTAACACCAATTGCCGTAATATCATCCAGCGTGACATCTGCCTGCTTTAATGCCAGTTCGATAACCGGATTAATATTTTCAATATGCTTTCTGGAAGCAATTTCCGGCACAACACCGCCGTAAAGCGTGTGAATATCAATCTGTGAATTAATCACACTGGATAATACCGTTCTTCCGTTTTTTACAACCGCAGCTGCCGTTTCATCGCAGGAGCTTTCGATTGCCAGTATTAATACGTCTTTGTTTTCCATGACCTTTTCCTACTTTTTATTCATTAATGTCTGATTCATCTGCCAGTTCCCAGTACAGGAGCTTCCAGTGTCCCTGCGCATCTTCACGCAGTGTAAACTTTGTATAAGAATACTCCAGTCTGCTGCCTTCCCGGATATAGTACAGTCCAAGAATTGTAGCATACTTCTGACCGTTTAAGGTCTTGTACTTTACATTTGAACTGCCTTCAAGTTTGAAATCAGAAATGTATCTGTTGACCTTCTTATAATCCGCTATATCCTGCTTTAAACTTTCAAGGTATTCTGCATCGGTCTGTTTGCTTTTTAACTCATCATCGAAAAGCAGACGTGCCTGACTTGCAAGAATGCCTAAATCCTCATCAGATACGCTGGATGTGTAATACATTTTACTGATGCGCATAAACAGATTGACCACTTCTTTGACGGATTCCGGGTAATTCTGTTCAATATTTTTTGTCTTTAACTGGGCAAGCTGTTCATTCACCAGCGACTGCTGTGTTGCATCCTGCCGCGGCTGTCTGTTGGACAAGTAATAGTAATATCCAACGCCCAATGCTGCCATGATTAAAATTGCGATTGTGACTCTTGCATACTTTTTCATAACGCTACCTCCTTTGCAGCTGCCCTTTCCTAATCTTCAAAGCCAAGCTCTACCGTTTTACCATCTGTACCTGCCTGAACATTCGGAAATATCTTCTGTATTCCTGCTACATAATCTGCGGGGCGCACCAATGACGGACTAAAATGTGTCAGCCACATTTCTTTCACCTGTGCTTCCCGGGCAAGATGGGCAGCTTCCACAAAGGTCATATGTTTATATTCCCTTGCTTTACTTTCTTTACCCTTCTCGCCGTACATACCCTCGCAGATAAACAAATCCGAACCCTGTGCATTTTCTGAAATAGACTTTACCGGACGGCTGTCGGTGCAATAGGTCACTTTCAGACCTTTTCTCGGAGCACCCATGACCATATCCGGTGTATACACTCTGCCCTCCAGTTCTACTGTACTGCCGTGCTGCAAACGGTTCCATGCTTTCTGTGGAATCTCAAGTGCCTTTGCTTTTTCAACATCAAACTTACCGATCCGCGGAATATTTACCGCATAACCGTAACAGGTCACGGCATGATTCACTTTAAATGCATCTATTTCATATCCATTGATAGAAATATGTTCTCTGGATTCACTCAATTCAATAAAACGCAATTCATACGGAAGCTCCGGTGCAATGACCCTCAGTGCGGAAACCACTCTTGAAAGCCCTTTTGGCCCGATGAGTGTTACCGGTTCTGTCCTGTCGGAATTGCCGATTGTCAGTAAAAGCCCCGGAAGTCCGCTGATATGGTCTGCATGGTAATGTGTAAAGCAGATGACATCAATCGGATGAAAGCTCCAGCCCTTTTCTTTTATTGCAATCTGTGTTCCCTCGCCGCAGTCGATTAACATACTGCTGCCGTTATAACGCAGCAGCAGCGATGTCAGCCATCTTCCCGGCAACGGAAGCATTCCGCTTGTACCTAGTAAACATACATCTAACATTTTTCTTAGTCTTTCCTTTTCTAATTTTAGTATACACCTTTCCTATGCCGTACGCCAGCCTTTTGACATGATTATGGCATTTTCCACAGGTTTCTCGTAAAAATTTTTGCGGACACCAATCTGTTCATATCCCATTTTTTCATAAAGCCTGCGTGCCGCCTCATTGCTTTCACGTACCTCCAGAAAATAAATCGTCACATCTTTCTGTGCGCCGCGATGCTCCATTTCTTTCATCAGCGCTTCTGCTACTCCGTTTCTGCGGTATTTTTCTGCCACTGCCATATTGGTGATATTCCCTTCACCAAGTACACTCCACAAGCCGCAGTAGCCTGCCACTTCATCTTCTAAAAGGCATACCAGATAAATATTTTCCGGTGTCGTGCAGGCGGAAAGAAAAGATTTTTCCGACCACGGTATAGAAAATATTTCCTGCTCTATGGCTTCTACCTGTGCAAGGTCTGTTTCACGCATTTCACGAATTTGAAACTGTTCCACGCTTGAGCTCCCTTTCTGCCTGTGACGGTCTTAAATATTCCGGGCGGAACGCATCGGATGAAATGATTTCTCCTGCTTCTGCCATATCTCTTGCCGCAAGTGCCACGCTTCCTGCACGCTGGGTACAGATATGTGCCGGTGCAATTGTATAGGCACAGGTCAGTCCTTCCTCAAATGCCTGTTTTGCCGGTACAACACCATCACCGATAAAGAGTACCGGTTCATTTTTCTCATTTAAAAGCTTTACCAGTTCTTCATAAGATAACAGGCTCTGTGCCATTACTTCCTGCGGTTTTCCGTCCTTGTCCAGCCGGTACAGTGCCGTATATAAATGCTGTCTTCTTGCATCCATGACTGGACAAATCAGGCAGTCTGTTTTACTGACATTATATGCCATTGCCTTTAGTGTCGGCACTGCTGCCATTTTTTTATCCAATGCCAGTGCCATGCCTTTGCCTGTTGCCGCGCCAATCCGCAGTCCGGTAAATGAACCCGGTCCCTGTGATACCGCAATTAAATCAAAGCTTTCCGGCTCTGTTTCCGTCATTTTGCAGATTTCATCAATCATCGGAAGCAATGTTTGTGAATGTGTTTTTTTATAATTTACCGTATATTCCGCTGTAAGTACATCATCTGTTAAAATTGCAACAGAAGCAGTGACTGCGGAACTTTCTATTGCCAGAATTCTCATTGTTTTTCTCCATTTGAAATCGTTATTTTACGGTAGTCGAAGCCTTTCTGCAAATCTTTTTCTATCGTAATGGTTGTTGTGCTGTCCGGGAGCAGCTCTTCTATGAGTGTTCCCCATTCAATCAGGCATACACCGTCTGAAAAAAAGTATTCTTCATAGCCGATTTCGTCCATTTCGCTTACATCGGCAATGCGGTATACATCAAAATGGTACAACGGCAATCTGCTTCATGATACTCCTGTACAATCGTAAAGGTCGGGCTGTTAATCGGCTCTTCAATTCCAAGCCCTTTGGCAAAGCCCTGCGTAAAGACCGTTTTGCCGACACCCAAATCACCGTTTAAGCAGTATATCTGTCCCGGCTGTACGGACTGTGCCAGCTTGTATCCGGCATCAAAGGTTTCTTTTGCACTATTTGTTTCTATGACCATATCTGCCTCCCACTTTTATCTGAAACGGCTTCAATTTTTTCTCTGCAATTGTAAGAAACGTATCCAGTTCATCACCGATGTCACGCAGCGGAATGATATTGGCACGGACACTGGTAATATATAAAACAAGACTCTTTCCTGTGCATTTAATCTTAAAAATGTCTTCCCAGAGCATTTCTTCGGCCACTGCCCCCTGCTGTAACAAAATCTTTTCTTCTGTAACTGTATATCGGACAGGTTCTTTAAAAGCTGCAACTGTTTTCATCTGCTGTTTCACTTTTAATTTCATGCCAATCGGTGTATACACGGTAAAAAAGAGCCCGAAAAAGCCCATCATCAGTGTATAGGAAATGTTGACCTGACCTGCGGATACTACGCAGATAATCAGTGCGACAATCCCAAACAACAGTCCTGCCACACCGCCGACGCTGTGGTAATTGTGGTATAATTTAAAATTCATCAAATCCTGTTCGGTAACCTGTGTTTCAAACTGTACCTGTAAGCCCTGTGGCTTGTTCGATTCACTCATAACTTTTCCTTTCTTAATTCAACTCCCGGCATTATCCGGACAATCTTTGCTCTTTTTTAGTGCATAAATTTTGACAATCCGCTCAGATTCAGTCCTTCCTGTTTTTTCGGACGGTCCTTTTTTGTCCGGCGGTCTTTTGCCGGTCTGCCTATCTTTTTATTCTGTGCTTCTTTTTCATCCAAAATCATAGAAAGTGCAATTCTGCCTTTATTGGCATCCACTTCAATTACACGGACATCTACAATATCACCGACACTGACAACGTCTAACGGATGTTCGACACGTCTGTCACTTCTCATCTGTGAAATGTGTACCAGTCCGTCCTGATGCACACCAATGTCTACAAATGCACCAAAATCAATGACATTCCTTACCGTTCCCTTTAAAATCATGCCCGGCTGCAAGTCTTTCATTTCTAAGACATCTTTGCGTAAAATCGGCTTTGGCATTTCTTCTCTCGGGTCACGTCCCGGCTTTTCAAGTTCCTTGATAATATCCTCTAAGGTCATTTCACCGATTTCAAGCTTTTCGGAGAGTTCTTTTAAATTGTGAACTTTGCTTCTTAAACCAATTAATTCACCGGAAGTAATGGAATTGCTGTCATACCCCATTAACGCCAGCAGCTTCTTTGCTGCTTCGTAGCTTTCCGGGTGGACACTTGTTGCATCTAACGGATTGTCACCGCCTGTAATGCGCATAAAGCCCGCACACTGTTCAAATGCCTTTGGTCCTAACTTTGCCACCTTTAACAGCTGCTTTCTGTTCGTAAATCTACCGTTAGTTTCACGGTAGTCTACAATATTTTTTGCAACTGCCTTGGAAATACCTGAAATGTATTCCAATAATGAAGCGGATGCTGTATTTAAATCAACACCGACTTTATTTACACTGTCTTCTACGACACCGGTCAGGGTTTCGCTTAACTTTTTCTGATTCATATCATGCTGATACTGTCCCACACCAATCGACTTCGGTTCAATCTTTACAAGTTCGGCAAGCGGGTCCTGCACACGTCTTGCAATGGATACCGCACTACGCTGTGCTACGTCAAAATCAGGAAATTCCTCTGTTGCCAGCTTACTTGCCGAATATACGGAAGCACCGGCTTCATTGGTAATGATGTAATCCACATCGTTTAAATTCATTTCTTTAATCATGTCCGCAATGATTTTTTCGGATTCTCTGGAAGCCGTTCCGTTCCCGCAGGAAATAAGCGTTACATGATATTTGTCAATGAGTTTTTTAACTTCACGCTTGGATTCTTCAACCTTATTGTGCGGCTCTGTCGGATAGATGACCTTTGTATCCAGCACCTTTCCCGTTGCATCCACCACAGCAAGCTTACAGCCTGTACGGAATGCCGGGTCCCAGCCGAGTACGACTTTTCCTGCAATCGGCGGCTGTAATAAAAGCTGTTCTAAGTTTTTGCCGAATACTTTAATTGCGCCATCTTCTGCTTTTTCCGTCAGACTGCTGCGGATTTCACGCTCGATTGCCGGTGCAATCAGTCTGTCATACGCATCTGCAATCGTTGCTTTTAATACCGGCGCTGTAAATTCATTTTCCGAAGTCAGCACCTGTTTTTCCAGATATCTTAAAATGCGTTCTTCCGGTGCCTCAATCTTGACCGTTAAAAACTTTTCCGCTTCACCACGGTTAATCGCAAGGATTCTGTGTCCCGGAACGGTGCTTAAACTTTCATTGTAGTCATAGTAGGTTTCATAAACCGATTCTGCTTTTTCATCTTTGGCAATAGAAATGAGTTTACCCTCTTTCATTGTAATATCACGGATATATGTTCTGTAGTCTGCCACATCGGAAATCTGCTCTGCAATAATATCCATTGCACCCGCAATTGCCGCTTTGACATCGGCTACTTCTTTTCCTTCTTCCATACTGATGTACTTGGCGGCTTCCTCCTCTAACGGCTTGTCGGTATTTTGCTGTAAAATAAATTCTGCCAGCGGTTCTAAGCCTTTTTCTTTGGCAATTGTCGCTCTTGTTCTTCTTTTCTGCTTATACGGACGGTATAAATCCTCTACGAGTACCATTGTTTCTGCCGCCAGAATCTGCTGCTTTAACTCGTCTGTTAATTTACCCTGTTCTTCAATGCTTGCGATTACCTGTTCTTTTCTATCTTCAAGATTGCGCAGGTAACGCAGTCTTTCATCTAAATTTCTTAACTGCTCATCATTTAATGCGCCTGTTGCTTCTTTACGGTATCTTGCAATAAACGGAATCGTACAACCTCGTCAATCAGCTTGACAGCGGCTTCCGCCTGTGTTGCCTTTATCTGTAATTCTTCTGCTATCTTCTTGATAATGTCCATTCGTGTGACGTTCTCCTTTTTCTTCCCTTTTTTTCTGAATTCTTATTATTATACCAGTTTGGGAGAGGTTTCGCAACTTTGAGCTGCGGCTGATTTGCAATCCATCATACCTTATGATAAGATTATAAATATATGCAAATTAAGGAGGATTTCATGGATAATTACGACCCGAATAACTGGAGTGACAATAACAATACAAATCAAAACCAGAATATAAACGGAAACCAGCATCCGAATCAGAATTATTTTAATAATGACTATCCGGTGCCGCCGGCTAAACCAAAGGATAAGCTTGCGACTTTTTCACTGATTTTAGCCATTGCAGGCTGTGTGACTTCCATAGTGTATTACATCAGTCTGCCATGTACGATTTCAGCAATTGTACTGGCAATCCTTTCCCGCAGCCGCATTGGACGTTTTGAAGGACAAGCGGTTGCCGGTTTATGTCTTGGCATTTCCGGCATTGTTTTAACGTTATTTTTCTTTGTTATGATGCTTTCCATTCTGCATGACCCAAGTTTAATAAATTATATGCAGGAATATATGTCCGTCTATGCTGCCGGGCCACGTGCATAGGCAGTATCAATAACAAACGGCAGTTTCTGCAAATCTGTATTGGATTACTCCTCTACACCAGCTTTGCAAAAACTGCCGCTTTTTCTTTATTTTTTACTTCTGTGGAATAAATACATCATAGATTGCGCGGATTGCCGCTTCAAAGTAACGGTTTCTTACACCGACGATAATATTTAATTCGCTTGATCCCTGATCAATCATTTTAACATTAATCTTTGCATTGGACAGAGCAGAAAATTACATTTGCGGCATTACCGACACTGTTTTTCATACCACGTCCCACAACAGCGATTAATGCGAGGTTGGACTCTAATTCAATGCTATCCGGATTCACGGCTCTGTGCAATTCTGCAAGCACCTTTTGTTCTTTTTCCACAAATTCATCCTGATGCACAATGACTGTCATGGTATCGATTCCTGACGGCATATGCTCAAATGAAATACCGTTATCTTCAAATACCTGAAGTACTTTTCTGCCGAAACCGATTTCTGAGTTCATCATATCCTTATCAATATTGATTGCGACAAAGCCCTTCTTTCCGGCAATACCTGTGATAACGCACTCCGGAATACTACAGGTTGTTTCTACAATCATTGTACCCTTATCTTCCGGTGCATTGGTATTGCGGATATTAATCGGAATTCCCTCTTTTCTTACAGGAAAGATTGCTGATTCGTGTAATACGGAAGCACCCATGTAAGATAATTCTCTTAATTCCTTATAAGTAATAATCGCAATCGGCTTTGGATTTTCTACGATTCTTGGATCTGCTACAAGGAAACCGGAAACATCTGTCCAGTTTTCATATACATCTGCCTTTAAAGCTCTTGCCACGATAGAACCGGTTACATCGGAACCACCTCTTGAAAATGTCTTTACCTGACCGTTTGGCATTGCACCGTAGAAGCCCGGAATAACGGCATTTTCTGTATTTGCAAGACGTTCGCTCATCACTTCATTAGTTTTTTCTGATTCAAAATCACCATTTTTATCAAAGCAGATTACGGTTGCTGCATCAATAAATTCATAGCCGAGGTAATTTGCCATGATGATACCGTTTAAATATTCACCGCGGGAAGCTGCATAGTCCTTGCCAGCCTTTGCAGCAAACTGCTTCTTAATTGTTTCAAACTGTTCTTCTAAGGAAAGCTTTAAGCCGAGTCCCTTGATGATTTCGTTGTAACGTTCTTTGATTGCCTTTAAGGATTTATCAAAATTTTTGCCTTCTTCTGCTTCAGCATAGCATTTGTAGAGCATATCCGTTACTTTCGTATCCTCTGAAAAACGCTTTCCCGGTGCAGACGGCACAACATATCTTCTGCTCTCTTCGGCACGGATAATGTTGCCAACCTTCTTAAACTGCTCTGCACTTGCTAATGAACTTCCACCAAATTTAACTACTTTTACCATTTTTATGTAACTGCCTTTCTCTGTTATTTTTCAAATAAATGATTGATGATTGTATATCCTTTGTCGATATAATTGCCGCTTTCCTGCGCCTCTTTTTCATTGTAATTCCATGTGTGGCTCTGCTTATTTGTGCTGTCATAGAGCATATACGGAACCGGGTCTGATACATGGGTTCTGATGGCTACCGGTGTCGGATGGTCCGGAAGAACTAACATTCTGAAATCCGTTCCTGCCGCTTCTAACTGCTCTGTCACACGCTTAATAATGCGCTTGTCGAGATTTTCGATTGCCTGCACCTTGCGCTCAAAGCTGCCCTGATGTCCCATTTCGTCCGGGGCTTCCAGATGAATGTATGCAAAATCCAAATCATCTTTTAACAGTGCTTCTACTGCTGCATCGGCTTTTCCTTCATAATTGGTATCGAGTCCGCCATTTGCGCCTTCTACCTCAACAACCTTCATATCCGCGCCGACTGCAATCCCCTTTAATAAATCTACCGCAGAAATCATTGCACCGGTATGTCCCGTCTTTTCAACAAACGGTGCCAGTGCCGGACGGGTGCCTGCACCCCAGAACCAGATGGAATTGGCAGGATTTAAGCCCTTTTTCATGCGTTCTACATTGATTGGGTGATTTGATAAAATGTCATAGCTTTTCTTCATCATTTCACGCAGCGCTTCTGTCTTTGGCAGATACTGTCCGATAACCTGTCCAAGTACATCATGCGGCGGTGTCAGTTCTACAACTTCACCCTTATCCCAGATGGTTAAATGTCTGTAGCTTGTTCCAACATAGAATTTATAAATATCCGTTTCTAATTCTTTACGGACCGCTTCCAGTAATACAGCCGCATCTTCTGTTGAGATTTCGCTGGAGCTGTGGTCAATAATCGTTTTTTTCTTCATATGGAAGGTCGTCTGTGGATACCGTAACGATATTACAGCGCAGTGCCACATCGGTCGGTTTCATATCCACACCGATGCTTAACGCTTCGAGCGGAGAACGTCCCGTATAATATTCTCTCGGATTGTAGCCCAATACAGAAAGATTTGCCGTATCACTTCCCGGTGCCATACCTTCGGGTACGGTGCGCACCATGCCGATTTCGGATAATTTTGAATACTTATCCATTGCCGGCGTGTCTGCATAGTCAAGGGGTGTACGGTTGTCAAGTTCAGGAATATTCTTATCTGCCATTCCATCGCCTAAAACGATTAAATACTTCATGATTTTCTTTTCCTCATTTCCTTCTCATTTACTGTAACCGTCAGTTTTTTATTTTAAATGGTTGTTTTATCAAAACGGATTCTGCCGGCAACATCAAACTGTGCTGCTGCCTGTGCAAATGCCTGTTCTGTCATATTGGCTGTTACAAGACCAAATTCATCATCCAGTCCGTCTACCGTAACTGTCTGTACTGCGTGGAATGCTTCTTTTGCTTTTTCAAGCGCCGCTCTGTCTTTAATTCTTACAAAGAAAGTGCGTTCTACTTCCATTGCACTGCCAAGTTCTAACTTTTCATAGCTCCAGAGTGTCATGACATTTCTGCCCTTATGCTTTTACGCAGTCTACAACATCCGCAACAACCGCACTGGCTGTCGGAAGCTTTCCTGCACCTGCTCCGAAGAACATCACGTCACCAATGACATTTCCATGAATATAAATGCCGTTTAAGACGTCATTGACATTATAGAGCGGATGTGTAGCATCAATTAAGAACGGTGCTGTAATCGCATAAACCTTTTCATCTTTCTTAAAGCTTGTTGCAAGCAGTTTGACAACACAGCCAAGCTTTTCCGCATATGCAAAATCGGCTGTTGAAATCTTTGTAATGCCTTCTGTCTGGATTTCTTCAAACTTTACGGTTGAACCGAATGCAAGCGATGTCAGAATCGCAATCTTACGGCAGGTATCATAGCTTCCACATCCGCTTCCGGATTGCGCTCCGCATAGCCTAAATCCTGTGCTTCCTTTAATACATCTTCATAAGAACTGCCTTCCTGGCTCATCTTTGTTAAAATGTAGTTGGTTGTTCCGTTTAAAATACCGGTAATCTGTGTAATCTCATCAGCTGTGAGTGACTGGTTTAACGGACGGATAATCGGAATACCTCCGCCGACAGATGCTTCAAACATGAAGTTTAAGTTTCTTTCCTTTGCCATTGCAAGCAGCTCCGGTCCGTGTTCCGCAACCAGTGCCTTATTGGAAGTACAGACACTCTTTCCGGCTTCCAGTGCTTTTTTTACAAATGTAAATGCCGGTTCAATGCCGCCCATAACTTCAACAACAACATCAATTTCTTTATCCTGAATAATGATGTCTACATCATGTACAATCTTTTCCTGAACCGGGTCGCCCGGAAAATCTCTTAAATCGAGGACATATTTTACCTCAATGCCTTCTCCTGCACGTTTTTCAATTGAATTTTTGTTGGTTTCAAGTACTTCAACAACACCTGAACCGACTGTTCCATAACCTAATACTGCAATTTTTGCCATCGTCTCTACCCTTTCCTATTCGCGACTTAATATTTTTAAATACCGCACACCCGGAAGCTGTTCAATCTCCTCAATCATCTTTGAAGAATCTCCGGTGCTTGGCAGAATATCCACACTCAATGTCAGCGATGCGACGCCGTTTACCGGTATAGTCTGATGAATTGTTAAAATATTTGCATGAAATTCTGCAACCTTTTTCAACACCAGTGACAACAATCCCGGTTCATCGTCCATTGAAAGGACAAATGTGATTGTTTTTCCTTTCACGTTATCACGGAATGGAAAAATATCTTCTTTATATTTGTAATAAGAACTTCTGCTGATACCAACCTGTTCTGTGGCATCCGCAACAGAAATCCCCTTTGTTTCAATAAGCCGGTTTGCCTGTGCAACTTTTAACAGAACCTCCGGCAGTGCTTTCTGCTTTACAACATAATATTTAATATTTTCGTCCATAATCCACCATCTTATTGTTTGTGTCTGTGTAGGAAATACAAGTGTTTTTCAGTGTTCGCGCATAAAAGACAACTGTATTCCCTGCAAAGAATAGTAACATACTCTACTGATAAATGCAAGAAAAAAATACCAACACGGTTATCATTTTTTGAACATACAAAAAAGAACAGTTTCACTGCCGGGCATATTTAATATCCCCTTATCAGTGTGAAACTGTTCTTTTTATCTTATGGCAGCTGCCAATTTGCTACTCTACGTGTCCGTTGACAACATTCCATGTACCGTACTGATTGTCAGCTGTTCTCTCTGCCAAAGACACTCGCCAGATAGCGCATATCTTTGATATGACTGTCATTTAATTCGCCTTTTTTCATACGCCACTTCCAGTTCGTGCCAAGTGTGGACGGCGTATTCATGCGTGCCAGTTGCCAAGCTTTAAAATATCCTGCACCGCAAAGATGACAAGATTGGCAACACTGCCGTAAGCGGCACGGAACACCTGATCTACCATACGTTCTTTATCCCTTGTATCCAGATAGTCATACGCATAACCGAGTTCCCAGTCCGGATGCTCGATAAAATAGCCCATCAATGTTTCATTGTCATGCGTTCCGCCGTAAACCACACAATTCTGCGTGTAATTATGTGGAAGATGCGGATTCTTTCTGTCGCCGCCAAACGCAAATTCCAGTACTTTCATTCCCGGATAGTTATTTTCTTCTAAGAGTTCATTGACCTCCGGTACCGATACACCTAAGTCTTCCGCAATAATCTTTTTATCGCCGATTGCACGGTTGATGACATCGGTTAATTTCTTTCCCGGTCCCATGCAGTATTCACCCTGTCTTGCATCCGGCATATCCGCAGGGATTGTATAATATTTCACAATGCCGATAAAATGGTCAATGCGGATGACATCGTAGAGCTGTGCGGATTTGTGCATCCGGCGATACCACCACGAAAAATCATCTTTTTCCAGCGTATCCCAGTCGTAGAGCGGATTACCCCATTTCTGTCCCAAATCCGAAAAGGCATCAGGCGGCACACCTGCCACTTTTTCGCACAGGCGGTCTTCATTTAACTGGAAATATTGCGACTCTGCCCATACATCGGCACTGTCATAGCCCATGTAAATCGGAATATCTCCGATAATTTCAACACCAATACTATTGACATAATTTTTAAGCTTCTGCCACTGCTTATCAAATTCATACTGAACAAATATCCAGAAATCAATATCATCCGCGAGCAGACTGCGGTATTTTTTTAATCCTTCTTCGGTACGGAAACGGATATCATCGTCCCATTCCGACCACACAACACCGTTAAAATGCTCTTTAACCGCCATAAACAGCGCATAATTTTCAATCCAGTCTGCATTATCCCGTATGAAATTATCATACTTTTTATACTCCGGCAGTCCTGCTGCAAGCTTTACCTTGCTTTCACTGCGTACCGCTTTATAGCTTTCAAATGCTTTTCGCAGTACCGCAAAACGGTTCTGATACATTTTTTCATAGCTGACATAACACTCATTACCCAGTCCGATATCGGTATTCTGCGTAAAGTTTCCGTTTCCGGCTTCTTCCTCTGAAATATGCACCGGAACTTTTCCGTCACCCCAGTCAACTGCCAGCATATCACTTTTTAGCAATAAACCGTCTTCTGCGAGCATATCCAGGTCTATAAAATACGGATTACCCGCGAATGCCGAATAGGACTGATACGCTGTCGCCATACGTGGTTGATCCGATTGGAAGTACCTGCCAGTACTTATGGTTACATGCTCTGACAAAGTCCGCAAATTCATATGCCGCTTTGCCCATTGTTCCGATTCCGTAATCGGACGGCAGACTGCTGATTGACATCAGAACCCCCGCACTTCTGTCAAATGTCTGCTTCTTTGTTTCATTTTTCATCATTGCCACCTCCATGTCCCCTTGCAGCAATTTAAGCTTTACCCGTTCTGCAGTTCTTCTGTAATTTTTTTCACATCTTCTGCTTCATCATCTGAAAGCAGTTTTTCAACATCAAGTAATAAAATTAATTTACCATCTACATTGGCAACCCGGTCCAAATACTGTGTATCTGCTTTGACTAACATGGACGGCATTGGCAGAATATGACTTTCATCAATATCATTAATTTCAAGCACTTCATCCACTTCCAGTGCAAGCTTTAATCCGCCCGAACTAATGATGATCGTACTTTCTGCTGTTGCTTCCTGCTCTTTTCCAAATTTTCTTGCAAGGCTGTATACCGGAATGACTTCATTTCTCATGTTGACAATTCCTTTAATATAACTCTGTGAATTCGGCACAGGAACAACATTTAAATCTTTTTCAATTGACTGCACCAGATTAATATCCACGCCATACATTTCTTTCCCCAAAAGGAATACAACTGGTTTTACATAATTTGCCATACTTTCCTCCATTCTGACAGCCGCTGTGTACACATTTCTATATCTTATGCACACAATCCTGCTCTTTTGTCCTCATTTTTATTCTGCCTTTTTACCGGTACTCAGCCAGATTAAATAAGCATTGATAAAAGGATCAATGTTTCCATCCAAAACACTCTGGCATTTCCCACATCTTTATTGGTTCTGTGGTCTTTTACCATTGTATAAGGCTGTAAAACATAACTGCGTATCTGGTTACCGAAATTGATGTCCTTGACATCTCCACGGATATCCGAGGTCTTTTCGGCATTTTCCTGCTGTTTTAACAAATACAGTTTTGCCTTTAACATCTGCATTGCTTTATCTTTGTTCTGATGCTGTGAACGTTCATTCTGGCACTGTACAACAATTCCTGTCGGAAGATGCGTGATACGGATTGCAGAAGACGTCTTGTTGATATGCTGACCGCCGGCACCACTGGAACGATACGTATCAATCCGCAGATCATCCGGATTAATCTCTATGTCTATATTTTCATCAATATCCGGCATAACATCACACGATACAAATGAGGTCTGCCTTTTTCCTGCCGCATTAAACGGTGAAATACGGACTAAACGGTGTACGCCATGCTCGGACTTTAAATGTCCGTAGGCATCCGGTCCTGAAATCTCTATCGTAACTGACTTTACACCGGCTTCTTCACCTTCAAGATAGTCAATCACTTCAGTTGTGTATCCTTTGCGTTCTGCCCATCTCGTATACATACGCATCAGCATCTGGCACCAGTCACAGCTTTCCGTGCCACCCGCCCCTGCATGCAGTGTCAGAATCGCATTGCTTCTGTCGTATTCGCCTGACAGCAGGGTTTCTATGCGCAGTTCTTCCAGATGTTCTTCAAATGTCGTAATTTCACTGTCAATTTCCGGCAGAAGGGAGGCATCATTTTCCTCCTCTGCATCTCAATCAGCGTTTTTGTATCTTCCAGTCCCCGGACTAAAGCATCATATTTTTCAAAAGAATCCTTTAAGGCTTTTAATTCTTTCATCGCCTTCTGGGACTTTTCCGTATCGTCCCAGAAGCCCGGCGCTTCCATATCCGCCTCCAGTTCTTCAATTCTTTTCTGCTTATTATCTAAGTCCAGTGAATTTTTAATCTGTTGAAGCGGCTTATCATAATCTGATATTTTGTATCGATACTGGTCTAATTCTACCACTTTCCATACCTCACAATCAATATTTATGCCTGTCTTCCACAGCAGTTTTTATACTTTTTGCCACTGCCGCACGGACACAGGTCGTTTGGATAAACCTTTTTTTCCACACGCTTTACAGGACCTTTTACGGAAGCACCTTCATCTTTATTGGTTCCCGTTACTTTGGCTACCTGCTCACGTTCTACTTTCTGCTCTACCTGAATATGCATGAGCAGTCTTACCGTATCTTCCGTAATCGCAGTTGTCATGGCATCAAACATATCGTAGCCCATCACCTTGTACTGTACAACCGGATCACGCTGTCCGTATGCCTGAAGACCGATACCCTGCTTTAACTGGTCCATATCATCGATATGATCCATCCACTTTCTGTCGATAACCTTTAATAATACGACACGCTCGATTTCACGGATCTGTTCCGGTTCAGGGAACTGTGCTTCTTTGTCTTCATACATTTTCAAAGCCTTTTCCTTTAATGTATGCAGTAATTCATTCTTATTCTTAATCGATTCATCATATACAACCGGTTCTAACGGAATGGTCGGCAGTAATAATTCATTAATTTCTGTGTAATCCCATTCCTTCGGCGAAGCATCTTCTCCGATGCAGCGGTTGACAACACTTTCTACAAAGTCCGTAATCATCTTAATCACAGAGTTACGCATACTTCGCCGTTTAATACGCGGTTTCTCTCCGCATAAATGATTTCACGCTGTTCATTCATAACCTGATCATACTGTAACAGATGGCTTCGGATACCGTAATTATTGGTTTCAATCTTCTTCTGTGCTTTTTCAATCGCACTGCTTAACATCTTATGCTCAATCCGCTCGTTTTCATCAACGCCGAGTGCATTAAAGACGTTCATTAAACGTTCCTGTCCGAACAGACGCATCAAGTCATCTTCAAGTGAAATGTAAAATCTTGATTCACCCGGATCACCCTGACGTCCTGCACGACCGCGCAGCTGGTTATCAATTCGTCGGGATTCGTGGCGTTCCGTACCGATAATTTTTAAACCGCCTGCTGCCCTTGCTTCTTCATCCAGCTTAATATCCGTACCACGTCCTGCCATATTGGTCGCAATCGTAACTGCACCATGCTTACCTGCCTGCGAAACGATTTCCGCTTCTTTTTCATGGTACTTGGCATTTAACACGTTATGCTGGATACCTTTTTTGCGGAGCATTTCACTTAACAGCTCGGAAGTTTCAATTGTAATCGTACCAACAAGTACCGGCTGTCCCTTTTCATGGGATTCGATAACAGACTCAACAACCGCATTGAATTTGCCTTTTTTTGTCTTGTATACGGCATCTTCTAAATCCACTCTGGCAACCGGTCTGTTCGTCGGCACTTCAACAACGTCCATGTTATAAATTTCACGAAATTCTTTTTCTTCCGTCAGCGCTGTACCGGTCATACCGGCTTCTTTCAAATTTGTTAAAGAAATTCTGGAATGTAATGGTTGCAAGGGTCTTACTTTCTCTTTTAACCTTTACGTGTTCCTTCGCTTCAATTGCCTGATGCAGACCGTCTGAATATCTTCGTCCCGGCATGATACGTCCTGTAAATTCATCAACGATTAAAACTTCATCATCTTTTACAACGTAGTCTTTATCCTTAAACATCAGGTTGTGTGCACGCAGTGCCAGTGTCACATTATGCTGGATTTCCAGATTTTCCGGGTCTGCGTAGTTGTCAATGTGGAAGAACTGTTCAACCTTGTGGACACCCTGCTCGGTAAGGTTGACAACCTTATCCTTTTCATTAACGATAAAGTCACCGTCTTCTTCCATTTCTTCCTGCATGATTGCCTGCATCTTAGTCATCTCGCCCTTGTATTCGCCGCGCTGTAACTGGCGTGCAAGGACATCACACAATTCATAAAGCTTCGTAGACTTACCGCTCTGTCCTGAAATGATAAGCGGTGTTCTTGCCTCATCAATTAATACAGAATCGACTTCATCGATGATACAGTACTTGAGATTTCTAAGTACCAGCTGTTCTTTATAAATTGCCATGTTATCACGCAGATAATCAAAACCAAGTTCATTGTTGGTTACATATGTAATATCACAGGCATATGCTGCTTTTCGTTCTTCTTCTTTTAAATCATGAAGGACAATGCCGACCGTCAGTCCTAAAAACTGATGAATCTGTCCCATCCACTCTGCATCTCGCTTTGCAAGATAGTCATTGACAGTAACAACAAGTACGCCTTCTTCTGTCAGGGCATTTAAATATGCCGGAAGGGTACAAACGAGTGTCTTACCTTCACCGGTACGCATCTCTGCAATACGTCCCTGATGCAGAATAATACCACCGATAATCTGTACTCTGTAATGTTCCATGCCAAGGACCCTGCGTCCGGCTTCCCGGACAACCGCATAGGCTTCCGGTAAAATATCATCAAGAGTTTCCCCTTTTTTTAATCTTTCCTTAAATTCTTTGGTCTTTCCTTTTAATTCTTCGTCACTATATGCCATCATTGTGTCACGATAGCTTTCCACTTTGTCAGCAATTGGTGCAATTCTTTTCAGCTCATGCTGGCTGTGTGTTCCAAATAACTTTTGCGCTAATCCCATTTTAATCTCCATTCCGCCGCGCAACCGGCATTTCAATTTCAACGATTGGGCGTATCCCTGATACACTATGCCACATTGCTCTATTGTACCACTCATTCCATAATTAGGCAAGTAAAACGCGCCGCTCTTTCACTGGGATTCCCGCCCTTTCTTCTGTTTTACATAAATTTCACATTATGACTGACATAAAAAAGCCGGCAGTACGGAAAATCATCCCATCCCGTACTGCCGGCTTCTTTCGCTTATTTATTTAGTTTTATGAAGAACTAATCCAGTTCCGGTTCAATGAGTCCGTATGTGTTGCCTTTTCTCTTATACACAACATTGACTTCTTCTGTTTCTGAATTGAAGATACATAGAAGTTATGTCCTAATAATTCCATCTGTACACATGCTTCTTCCGGATCCATTGGCTTAATGCCAAATCTCTTTGTACGAATAATCTTTACTTCATCTTCATCATTGTAGTCTTTATCTACAAATTCCTGAGCAAATGCTGCTGCATTCTGATGCTTGTCTACGATCTTATTCTTGTACTTTTTGAGCTGACGTTCGATAACTTCTTCTACCAAATCGATGGAAACATACATATCGCTGCTTACCTGCTCGCTTCTGATAATATTGCCTTTGACCGGAATCGTGACTTCTATTTTTTGTCTTTCCTTCTCAACGCTTAAAGTTACGTTCACTTCTGTTTCTGGAGCAAAGAATCTGTCAAGCTTACCAAGCTTTTCTTCTACTGCTGACTTTAACCCTTCTGTAACATCGATATTTCTTCCTGTAATAATAAAACGCATGATGTCCAACTCCTTTATTGTGTATTTTCATCGTGGTATTGCTAATGAACACCATCTATCTGATGTATTTATTATAACACAATTTTGGATTTAGACAAGCAAATTCACACAATTTATTCTTTTTTATGATATTTTTTATTCAAAAATAAGATGGGCTTTTTTACTGGCTATGCAACAGATTTGTCAAGCCTTTTCGCCCTGTTTTTTTGCGTAAAATTGCGATTTATGATTTTTTAACAAAACATGTATTCTGTTTTACAAACTTATCCCCATTGTGGAAATACACACATTCCATTGTGGATAATGTGGATAACTCTGTGCATAACTTATTTTCACGCAAAAAACGAACTTTTTGCGTGGGGATAACTTCGGAATAATTTGTCAATGAATGTCGATAATTTTTTGAGATGTGTAAAGATGCCTCTTGTTTTTAGCAGAGTTGCACAAGCGCCTTTTTGTCAATTATTTTTTGAGAAATATTTATATTCCAACAACTGTGTGCATTTGTTTGAATCTTTTTTCTTTTTACTGTAAGATATATGATGATATCCGGGTCAAAGCAGAGCGTAGACAAGAGAGTGTACAATACCCTTATCCAGGGGATTTTGATCCGGGATTTGCCGGATATGCGGCATTTACAATATTGAAATTTTTCAGAATCGAGGTTTTATAACAGATATGTGCAAAACAGTTTTAATCACAGGAGCTTCCCGCGGTATCGGCCGCGGCATTGCACTCTCTTTTGCAAAGAAAGGCTGGCAGGTTGCCTTAAACTGTCGTCAGAATGTGGAACAGTTAAATGAAACAAAGGCGCTGGTATGTAAGGGCGGTGCAAAATGTGCTATTTTTCCTGCCGATGTGAGCGACTATACACAAACGGAAAAAATGTTTGGGGATATTAAACAGACCTTTGGTGGTGTGGATATTCTCATAAATAATGCAGGAATTTCTATAATCGGACTTTTTTCAGGATTTGTCACGTGCAGACTGGATGCGGCTGATGGATACAAATGTCGGCTCTGTTTATAACTGCTGCCATTTTGCCATTCCGCATATGGTACATGAAAAATGTGGAAAAATCATTAACATTTCTTCAGTCTGGGGGATTGCAGGTGCAAGCTGCGAAGCCGCATACAGCGCTTCTAAAGGAGCTGTTAATGCCTTAACCCGCGCACTGGCAAAGGAACTTGCACCGAGCAATATTCAGGTCAATGCCATTGCCTGCGGTGCAATTGATACAGATATGAATGCTTTTTTAAGCGAAGATGAACGTGCTTCTTTAATAGAAGAAATTCCAGCCGGACGTCTTGGAACACCTGCGGAAGTTGGCTCACTGGTACAGTCTTTATGCAGTGACAGCGGCTATCTTACCGGGCAGGTTATCCAGCTTGACGGCGGATGGATTTGATTTATTTGATATATGACCGCTCAACGGTTACGACTGCAAAGCACTTCGGATTTTTTTTCTGAATGGCATTATGAACCATATCCTGTACCTCTTTGTCGGTATATTTATATTGATGCGGTACAACTAAATCAAAGATGAGATTGGTAAGGTATGGGCCTTTAGTGCTTCTGAAATCGTGAATGCTTAAACGGTCATCAATTTCTGCAATAACTTCCAGCACCATTTCTTTTAATTCTTCCACTTCTTTATCATCATTGACAACCGGATCCATGTGAATGGATATGCCGCAGTGCAGCTGACCGGCTACTCTGTGTTCCGCAATATCAATAATATCATGTGCGGCAAGCAGGTTCATTGTATACGGCACTTCTGCATGAAGGGTAACAAAAACCCTTCCCGGTCCATAATTATGTACAATCAAATCATGGATTCCGATAATATGCTCATCTTCCATAACCAGTTCCTTTAACTGTCTCACAAAAGATTCTTCCGGCGGCTGTCCAAGAAGCGGATAAACCGTTTCTTTAGCTGCCTCAATTCCCGCCATAAAGACAAATACCGCCACTACGGCACCTGCCAGTCCGTCGATATTTACTCCGGTAAATGTCGTAATCAGAAGCGATACCAGTACCACACCGGTTGCGATACAGTCGGAAAGACTGTCTGCCGCTGTTGCGCGCATGGCTGCAGAATCAATCCGCTTTCCCAGCGAGGTATTAAAATATGCCATCCAGAATTTTAATGCAATCGAACCCGCCAGAATCACAACCGATACAACGCTAAATTCCATCGCCTCCGGCTGAAAGATTTTTATAACCGAATCTTTAAACAGTTCAATTGCCATTACGATAATAACTGCCGATACAATCATTCCGGCGATATATTCGATTCTGCCATGTCCGAATGGATGGTCTGTATCCGCCGGCTTGCCTGCCATTTTAAAGCCTGCCAGCGTTACAATGGATGAACCGGCATCGGATAAGTTATTGAAGGCATCTGCCGAAATGGATACGGAACCGGTAATGATACCTGCAAAAAATTTACATGCAAATAAAATCAGGTTGCATATAATTCCTACAATTCCCGCAAAAATCCCGTAGTTTTCCCGCACTTTAATGTCTTTCACATTTTTATAATCCTTTATAAATATTTTTAAAAGTCCTTCACTCATATTTTCCTCTTTTCCGCCTCCATCTTTATTCCACAAATTTTTAGCACCCTCGTATTTATTCGTTATTACTATTATATATACACTATTTTGACAGAATTTCCTAGCAAATTTATATTTTTCCATGTATAATGCTTTATATAAGAAGAAATGCAGTCGCATTTTGCTTCGCAAAACAAGGAGGTAAAATCCTCTGCTCCTGCTTAGAGCAGTCGCATTTTGCTTCGCAAAACAAGGAGGATTGTATGTTGCAACTTTTTCCTACTGCCACTCCGGAGGAGGTCGGCATTGACAGCCAATGCTGATGAATTTTTGTAAACGGCTGGAAGAACAGCAGCTTCCACTGCACAGTGCCTTGATTATGCGGCACGGAAAGGTGTGCATGGAAACTTACTATAAACCTTATACACGTGATACCCTGCACCGTATGTTTTCCGTCACTAAAAGCTTTGTATCTTTGGGTATCGGACTGCTTGAGGCCGAAGGAAAATTATCCCTTGATGATAAAATTGTGGATTTTTTCCCTGAAAAGCTGCCAAATCCGGGTGTACATCCCTATATAGCGATGATGACAATCCGTGATATGCTCACAATGAGAACCTGTCATGACAAGACAACGTACAAAGCACCTGGCGTTACCGACTGGGTGGCTTCGTTTTTTACCGTACCCCCGACACATGTTCCCGGCACGAATTTTTCCTACGATACTTCATCTACACATACACTTGGCGCATTAGTTGAAAAATTAAGCGGTATGGACCTGCTTTCTTACCTGCGTTTTAAATTTTTGGACGAAATCGGATTCTCTGCCAATGCGTATATTTTAAAAGACCCTAACGGTGTCAGCATGGGCGGTTCGGGACTCTGTGCCACACCGTATGATTTGCTAAAGGTCATTTACCTGATTGCCAATGACGGTGTATGGCAGGGCAAGCAGCTTCTGCCTGCCGGTTATGTCCGTGCAGCAAAATCTATGCAGAGTGACCCTTACGGCAGACAGTCCTCACTTGAAGAATTACAGGGCTATGGCTATCAAATCTGGATGACACGCCATAACGGCTATGTTTTATTCGGCATGGGCGGACAACTTGCACTGTATGTGCCGGATAAAGATATTTTCATGGTAACAACTGCCGATGCACAAGGACGTCAGGGCGGTGTACAGCTCATTTACGAAGCCTTCTGGCATGAAATTTATGACAAAATCGCCACGGATTCCCTGCCTGCTGCCACACCGGAATACACTGCCGCTTTTTTAGAATATTGTAATACAAGAACATTGTTTGTTCTGCCGGGCAGTCTGACTTCACCCGTTTTGGCGGATATCAACGGTATAACTTATCAAATGGATGAAAACATCTGCCAGATGAAGACGATGAAGGTGGATATTGCCACCGAAACCGGACTCGGAACACTGACCTATGAAAATGCTTCCGGTGTCCATACCCTTTCCTTCGGACTGGGTTATAACACCTTCGCTCAGTTCCCGGACTATGATTTAAAATATGCTGCTTCTGCAGCTTTCCGCATGGAAAACACACTACTGGTTAAGATTCAGATTATTGATTCCGCCATCGGCAATCTCTTTTTCAGTCTGAATTTTAAGGGAGATTATGTGACAGTAATGCTCCGAAAAATTGAGGAGAGTTTGTTTGGAGAGTATAATGGGGTCTTTAGTGGACGTAAAATTTAATACAGAGATGTAAGAGAGAGAACCACAAAGGGCCGCCTCAACGTTGTCACTTGACTTCGGCTGCCCTTTGTGGTTCTCTCTATCTACTGTATTGAATTTTCCTATGAGGAATACAGAAAGTTTTTGTACAAGTAATGGTTATTCACAATACAGTCTTTAATATCACGTCAATGCGATGTTCATATGTGTGATATTGTACAATTTTCTTTAAACCGTTTTGTGCGATGGTCTTTCTTTCATCTTCATGGTCCAGATAATATTCTGCCTTGCGCATCATATCGTCTAAGCTGTCATAGTAAACGAGGTCTTTTCCATTTTCAAAGAAATCCCCCAGTTCAATCTGATAATTGGTCAGCAGAAATCCGCCTGCCCCTAAAATATCCCATATCCGCAGCGGCAGTCCCGTTCGGATATTGCGGATTGTAAAATTCATATTTATGTCGGATTCGTGAAAAACCAGCGGCATTTCCTCACGGTAATCCACGCTTTCCTTTACATGCACGCCGCGAAGTCTGTCATCGGTTCTGTCTGTATACAGATTCACCTCAAACCGGGATGCCAATGCATTTAAATTGCGGATACGCTCTTTCTGTGCCGTTTTAAAACCCAGATAAGTTGAAGAAAAGACAAGCTTGATATCGGAAAATGCCGTATCCGACTGATGAAAGTCAATAATTTCACAAAGCCGCTCTAAAATGTCTGCTGTCAACAGACGGTCAAACACATTATCCCCGTATAAATCCAGCTGGGCTTCCATGCATGCATCAAAATAACCCTGTAAATACTCCGGCAGTTTATCTTCAATGGCATCGTATGAATTTTTATAATACAGACCACCGACAAAGGAAATGTCCCCGCGGTATTTTCCCTTTTCTTTTTCGGACGCCGCTTCTATGCAGTTTTTTACGCGCTCTGCGTTAACTGCCAGCGGCAGATAATATACATGTTTCACACCCATCTGCAAAAACCGGTAGTAGTCAAATTTATCAAATAAAAATATGTAATTGCACTCGTTAAAAACCGAAGTGTCAAACATCGTCAGCATCGGTGAATCCACAGTCCATGCAATGTATTTTTTCTGCTGCGCCTGACAGGCATTAGACACCCGTGAAAAATAATTGGCAGAAAAAACAAGGTCGTACTCCGCAACGACTTCTTTGAGTCTTCGGATATCTGTCCCTTTCCGCTCGTCCGGCATTTCCTCATAATATTCTACTGTATGTCCGAAGCTTTCAAATGCTTCTGCAATATCCTCCTGGTGAAAAACACTCCACCGGTATATTAAAATTTTCATGTTTTCACCTCGCCTTTTATCTTCTTCATATTATAATGCCAGGGTCTGCGGTTTATTTGGTAAACTGTACGGTATCACGTTCTGTGGGTACTGCCTGCGCAAAAAACTCCTGCACGGCAGCTTCATACTCTGCCATATTCCGGGATTTGCGGATTTTTTTGAATGCCTTGTCCGCATTGTCAAAGTACGGCTTCTGATAAAACCACAGCTCTTTCATTTTATGAATCGTATTCTTATCGCCCGACATAATTTTTAGATATTCGTGGTAAATGCGGTCATGAAACTGACGGAGGCGCGCGGTATCCTCGTGTGTTGTGGCAGTCCTGCTTTCCTCTGCTGCAATCTGCTCTATGAGTGCCGGATTTCCGATAAATCTCTGCCTATCATCACTCTGTCCGCTGACGGGAAGCGTTCTTTAAAACGCCTGTAATCAGCAATTGTAAAGAGATCGCCGTTGTAGCATACGGGATTTGTGCTTTTTTCCAGTGCCTTTTCAAAATATTCCAGCCGCGGCTTATTTTTATAGTAGTCTTTCTGCACGCGCGGGTGGAGTATCAGTTCCTCAAACGGATAACGGTTATAGATATCTAACAGCCGGTCAAATTCTTCCGGTTCTTCCATGCCGAGCCTTGTCTTTACGGATAATTTCACCTTTTTGTCCGCAAGCAGCTCATTTTCATAAATCTGTGCAAAAAATTCGTCCAGCTCATCGGGTACGGATAAAAAGCCCGCCCCGCGCTTTTTTGCCACAACCGTTCCGGACGGACAGCCCAGATTCAGATTCAGTTCGGTATAGCCTTTTTCATATAAAAGCCGTGCCGCATTTATAAATAAATCGGCACGGTTGGTCATTATCTGTACCGCCAGCGGCATATTGACGTTATTATCCGGATTCATGTCACGCTGTTCCCGCGCCGTAAAACCGTTGGTCTGATTGGGTGAAATAAACGGCACAAAATATTTATCAATCCTGCCTTTTCCGTAAAATTCTTCATAAGCATTTCTGTAAATGTGCCCTGTAACCCCTTCAAGCGGTGCAAAATAAATCTTCATTTTAATCGAGTTCTGCCTTTCCTGTATATAATTCGTAGTAACGGCCTTGTCTTTGCAGAAGCTCTGTGTGCGTTCCGCGTTCAATAATCCTGCCGTGTTCCAGTACCATAATCATATCGGAATTTCGTATCGTTGACAAGCGGTGTGCAATGACAAATGTGGTGCGGTCTTTCATCAGTGCGTCCATGCCTTCCTGAATCTGCCGTTCCGTAATCGTATCAACCGAGCTGGTCGCTTCATCCATCACCAGTACCGGTGCTTTGGAAAGTGCGGCTCTTGCAATATTAATCAGCTGTCTCTGTCCCTGGCTTAAATTCGCGCCGTCCCCTTCTAATACTGTATCATATCCGTTTTGCAGACGTCGGATAAAGGCATCGGCATTGGCGGTTTTTGCCGCCGCAATCACTTCTTCATCAGCTGCATCCAGTCTTCCGTAGCGGATATTTTCCATGACAGTACCGGTAAATAAATGTGTATCCTGCAAAACAAGTGCGATATTTTCGCGCAGCGACTCCAGCCCGTTTTCCCGGATATCCACACCGTCTATCGTAATCTTTCCTTCCCAGATTTCATAAAAGCGGTTTAACAGATTGGTAATGGTCGTCTTGCCTGCGCCCGTTGAACCGACAAACGCAATTTTTTGTCCTTTTTTTGCATGCAGGCTGATGTCTTTTAAAACCGGCTGATTTTCAAGGTATCCAAACGTCACATGCTCCATGCTGATTTCGCCCTGCACATTTTCAAGCTTTTTACCGGAAATATCTTCGACTTCCAAATCCATAATGTCAAAGACACGTTCTGCGCCCGCAAGTGCCGAAAATACGGTGTTCATCTGCATGGTGATTTCATTAACCGGGCGGGAGAACTGCCTTGCATAGGTCACAAAAATACTCAGACCTCCGACATCAAAACCTTTAAATACACACAGGATTCCGCCAAGCATGGCTGTTAGCGCATAGTTTAACTGACCGAGATTTCCCACAACCGGACCCATAATACCGCCGAAAAACTGTGCTTTCTGCTGTTTGTCCCGCAAATCGTAGTTGTATTCCTTAAAAGCTTCAAGGGCTTTGTCTTCATGATTAAATACTTTCACTACGCGCTGGCCCGATACCGTTTCTTCAATGCACGCATTTAATCTGCCCAGAGCTTCCTGCTGTCCCACGTAATATTTTCTGCTCTTTTTAACCAGAAATTTTCCGGCGCTTAAAATGAGCGGCACAATAACCAGCGTAATCAGCGCCAGTAAAATGTTGGTATAAATCATCATGCAGAGCGTACCAATTACAGTAATGATTCCTGATATTAACTGTACAAGAGTGCTGTTTAACATTTCACCGATAACATCGACATCATTGGTATAGCGGCTCATTAAATCTCCTTTGGTATGGGTATCAAAAAACCGTAGCGGCAGCTTTTCCATATGCACAAATAAATCACTGCGCAGGCGCACCAGTGCTTTCTGAGAAAGTACCAGCATAATGCGGTTCTGTAAATACGCTGCCATCACGCCCAACAAATACACCGCCAGCATGACGATTAACGCCCCTGCCAGTTTCTTTAAATCGGCAGTTGTTTTTGCCGGAATAATATAGTCATTAATAATCGGTCTTAACATATAGGAAGCGGCAAGCGTACTTACTGTGCCTGCCACAACACACAAAAGTGCTGCCGCCAGCATCCACACATCTTTTTTCATATAAGAAAAAAGCCGCATAACGGTATGCTTCATATTTTTCGGTCTGGCTGCTTTAGCGCCGATTCCGCGGCGGTTCGTACCGCGCATTGCACCTGTTACTCCTCCCATTGGCGGCATAGTTACTCCTCCCTTCCGTTCTGTACATCATAAATTTCACGGTAAACCGGACAGTCTGCAAGCAGCTGTTCATGTGTGCCAAAGCCTGCCGTCTTTCCGTTATCCAGTACCAGTATTTCATCCGCATCCATGACGGAACGGATCCGCTGTGCAATAATAATCTTTGTCATATCCTTGTATTCCGAATGCAGCGCTTCGCGGATCGCGCGTTCTGTCGCCGTATCCACCGCACTGGTGGAATCGTCTAAAATAAGGATTTTCGGACACTTTAATAAAGCTCTTGCAATGCACAGCCGCTGTTTCTGACCACCAGATACGTTATTTCCGCTCTGCTCTAAACGGGTCCGGTAACCGTCTTTAAAACTGTCGATAAACCCTGCTGCCTGTGCATTTTGCGCGGCCTTCCGGACAGCTTTTTCATCGGCATGTTCATCTCCCCATTTTAAATTTTCAGTGATGCTGCCGGAAAAAAGCGTATTGTTTTGCAGCACCATACCGATGCCTTCCCGCAAAGGCTTTAAACCGTAATCCCGCACATTGATTCCATCAACGAGCACCGTCCCCTCATCGGTGTCATACAGGCGGGGTATCATGGACACGAGCGTACTTTTTCCACTTCCGGTCGACCCGATAATGCCAAGGGTCTTTCCGGCTTCCAGTTTAAAACTGATATTCTCAATGACCCATTCGGGACTGTTTTTGTAATATCGGAAGGATACATTTTGAAATTCAACACTGCCCTCACAGACTGCTCTGTCCTTATGTTTCGCATTTTCATCCGTCAGGTCAATCTTTTCATCTAGAACTTCACCGACACGGCGGAAAGATGCTATGGCACGCGCCCAGTTTAAAAATGCAATCGAAAGCATAGTAAGACTGGACATAATCTGCACGATGTAATTGGTAAATGCCGTCAAATCGCCAACCTGCATATTTCCGGCAACAATCATATTACCACCCGACCAGACAACAACCACGGTTGTAATATTCAGTGCCAGTGTCATCAACGGTGTATACAAAAGCATAGTTTTCATTGCCGTCAGATTGGCTTCTTTTAATTGCTGATTTCTTTTTTCAAAACGCATTTCTTCATAGTCGCCCCGCACAAAGGACTTTATCAGCCGGATACCCACCAGTCCTTCCTGAATACAGGAATTGAGTGCATCCAGTTTTTCCTGCAAGGTTCTAAACTGCGGAAACGCACGCCGCATGATGACTACAATAAGGACTGCCAGCACCGGCAGGACGATAATGAATATCGCCGCCAGCTTCGGGCTGATGACAAATGCCATCACCATCGCTCCGATTAAAATGCCTGGCGAGCGCAGACACATTCTGAGTGTCATCATAATCATATTCTGAATCTGTGTGATGTCGTTGGTTAATCTTGTTATTAATGAACCGGTACTGAAATTGTCGATATTCTGAAAGGAAAACTGCTGGATTTTTTCAAATAAATCCATGCGCAGATCCGCGCCGAAATTCATCGCCGCTTTAGAAGCAAACCATGCGCCTAAAACACCGCCAACTGCCATTATTACTGCGATAAATCCCATAATGACGCCTATTTTTATAATATACGCGACATTTCTTTCTGCAATACCCTGATTGATTATCTTTGCAAGCATGTACGGCAGTAACACATCACCGACAACTTCCATCATCATAAAGCAGGGACCTAAAATATAGTATTGTATATAGGGTCTGATATATTTCCAATATCTTTTCACTTGCTGCACCTCATTTCTTTTATATTTATTGTGATTTTGCAATGAAAAGTTTTATAATTTTACTGCACCGGCAGGTCTGCGGGCTATGCTAAGACCGTCCGGTGCTTTCATTGACAAGTTTATTTTATATGAATTATCGTTGACATTCAATTCATAATTGGGGTATATTTATTCCACCGTGGAATAAAAAGTCAATCATCTAATTACGGGCAATTTAAAAGTCTGCCACTCACCGCAGGGGGAATAAATAAGCAAGCTGCTCAACATAGGGGAATAAATAAGCAATCAGCTCAACGTGTTACTTGACTTCGCCGATTGCTTATTTATTCCCTGCGCTAGGGAGTGGTGGACGAAAGGCTGATGAATTGTCCGAAAGAGCGGGGACACTTTTTATTCCTTGTGTGGGCTGGTTTTTCCTTATATATAATACAATTGGAGGTTTTGTCTAATGAATTTGAATGTTCGATATCTGGAGGAGTTTGTGACTTTGACGGAGAAGAAGAATTTTTTGGAGGCGGCGGAATGTCTTTTTATTTCGCAGTCGTGTCTGTCAAAGCACATTAAGAAGCTTGAAACTGAAATTGGTGTGGAACTTTTTGAGCGTACAACGCGGACGGTTGTTCTTACGGAGTTTGGACAGATGCTGCTGCCATATGCGCGAAAGATGGTCAGTCTGGAATATGAATTTGAAAAAAATGTGCACCGCAAGATTCATCAGGACAGCGGCAATATTGTGCTTGGGTCGATTCCTTCAATGAAACAGCACGCGATTACGGCACTGATTGCAGGATTTTTAAATGAGAATCCCGATATGACATTGCAGACGATTGAGGGCGATTCTACATTTGTAAAAGAACTGCTCACGGACGGCAAATGCGATATTGCATTTTTAAGAAGTGAATCGTCTTCTGTGAAGGAATTTAACAGTATCCCTTATATGATTGATTACCTGACCGCCGTGCTTCCTGCTACGCACCCGCTCGCTAAGGCGGATAATCTGCCGTTTGAACAGCTGCGCGGAGAAACGTTTCTGTTATTTCCGGAACATTCTTTTATAAATGATTTGTGTATCCGTGAATGCCGCAATGCCGGATTTGAACCGCACATCGCCTATACCGGAAACCGCGGTGCAACGCTGATTGACCTTGTACGCAACGGCGCCGGGATTACGCTGATGATGCACCACTCTGCCCGGCAGGAAAACGATTCTTCACTTGCATTTATTCCGGTAACGCCCGGTATTTACAGCTATATCAGCTTAAATTATGCAAAAGAAAAACCGCTCTCCCCGCAGGCGAAAAGCTTTGTACGCTATGTCAAGGCGCATAAGCGGGATTTTTAAAGGCAAGCCTTTACTTTCTTAAAATATCCACCGTATGCGCCGCCGCCCCAATTAAGTCCTGCCGCTCACACGTTGATAAATGGTATTGGATAAATAACTCAAATTCTTCCTCAGTCAGACTGTTTAGCACCTGACGCATATAGTTGGCAGGGCCGTCCGGTGTGATAATTTTGATGCGCTCCAGTCCGGCTTCTTGATTTAATGCGTCAATCTGCTCAATCCGCACGTAGTCGTATAAGTCGCTCGGCGCAGACATGCACTGAAATTCCTCTGAAATGCGTCCGTCCCTCACACACTCAGCAATATGCTTCTGCTTAAAACCGTATGTTAAAATGCTGTATTCGTTCATGACATATGCCACAAAGATTATGCCGCCTGGCTTTGTCACGCGCTTTGCTTCGCACAGCGCCCGGACTTTGTCTTCCTTGGTAAATAAATGATACATTGGTCCGAATAACAATGTCACATCAAACGTATCATTTTCAAATCGTCTGAGTTTTAACGCATTGCCCTGATAAGCTTTTACACTGCTGTTTTTGGCTTTTAACAGTCCCAAATTGTGCTTTACCAGTTCAACAGCGCTGACATCGTAACCTTCTTCTGCCAGTGCCACCGAATATTTTCCGGTTCCTGCACCGATGTCTAAGATTTTCTTTGTCGTGTCCCCGCCCAGATATTCGTGAATATATTTCATGGACGTAATAAACTCGACTTTTCCATGACGGCTGTCTAACCGCTTTTCTTCGTTAAATTTATTGTAATACTGCTCTAATTCTGTCATCATAATTGCAGCTTCCTCTTTTCTTTTTTCACTATGCACTCTGGCTTTCGGGGCGGATTTCCAGCCTTACCGTATCCACGCGCTTTTCTTTCATGCTCTCTACAGTGAGGTGCATGTTCCGGTAATCTACGGTGTCACCCGCTTCCGGTATACGCTCTAAAAGCTCCATAATCCAGCCACTGACAGTCTGCACATCAAATTCCTGCTCATATCCGAGGGATTCAAACAGGCGCTCGACATTGGTTTTACCTGAAACACGGTACACATTTTCCGATAACGGCTCAACCTCCCGCACGACTTCATCGTGTTCGTCCCAGATTTCTCCGACCAGTTCTTCTAAAATATCTTCTAATGTAAGGATACCGACCGTACAGCCAAATTCATCCACTATCACCGCAATGTGCATATGTTTTACCTGTAATTCTTTTAACAGTTCACTGATGTTTTTATGCTTTGTCGTAAACAGCACCGGCTTTACGGCTTCACGGATTGTCATATCCGAATTATTGACGTAATTGTAAAAATCCTTGTGATATAAAATGCCGACAACATTATCCATGTCTTTTTCATATACCGGCAGGCGCGAATATCCTGTTTTTGCAAATACCTTTGCAATTTCCGGTTTGGATAATGCTACGGACACACCGATGACATCGACACGCGGGGTTAAAATATCTATCGCTTCCAGTTCATTAAACTCAATTGCACTGCGGATTAAGCTTCCTTCCTCTTTATCAATGCCGCCGTCCGCTTCAGCTTCCTGTACAATTGTAAGCAGTTCTTCTTCTGTAATCCCCTTATTATCCTGACTTTTAAAAATGCAGGACAACAGCTTTTTCCACTGGCGGAATAAGAAATTCGCCGGTGACAGTATGTAGATAAATATTCTTAACAGCGGCGCTGACAACATTGCAACCGTTTCTGCTGATTCCTTTGCAATACTTTTCGGCGAAACTTCACCAAATACCAGAATCACCACGGTTGTAATCACGGTTGACAGGGTTGCCCCCACATCTTCACCAAATCCCTTGACACAAAGAATTGTAACAAGTGATGTACAGGTAATATTGACAATATTATTCCCTATCAGAATCGTTGAAAGCAGGCTGTCATAATTTTCTGAAAGCTTTAACACCAGCTTTGCCCGCTTACTCCCCTTTTCCGCCATATTTTTCATACGAATCCTGTTAAGCGAAGAAAACGCTGTTTCTGTCGCTGAAAAGTATGCTGACATCATAATGCAGCAAATAATAATTACCCACGATACAATATCTGTACCCATCTTTAAATAAAACTCCTTTCGCTTATCACACCGGTATTTCCCTAAAACAGCACAAAAAGGCATAGCTGCAAGATTGTATCCGTGCAGCCATGCCTGTATTCATTCATTCTGATTTAAATTTTTGATTGTTCTGTGGTTAGGTGCCGTATCACCGTCAGCATCGTCCGACATGATAATCCTCCTGAAAATATTATTAGTAACATTTACATTTTATCATAAACCAGCGCGCTGTGCAAGAGTTTTTTATCTTACTGCGGCAAATGCCTCTTCCAGATCATCAATGATATCATCGATATGCTCTGTACCGATTGAAAGACGGATTGTGTTTGGCTTAATGCCCTGATCAAGCAGTTCTTCTTCTGACAGCTGTGAATGTGTTGTAGAAGCCGGATGGATAACAAGGGATTTTACATCTGCTACATTAGCAAGCAGAGAGAATACCTGAAGGTTATCAATGAACTTCTTTGCTTCTTCAGCGCCGCCCTTAATTTCAAATGTGAAGATTGAACCGCCGCCGTTCGGGAAGTATTTTTCATATAAATCATGTGTCGGTGCATCCGGTAATGATGGGTGGTTGACCTTTTCTACCTGTGGGTGCTTTGATAAATAATCTACAACCTTTAACGCATTTTCCACATGACGTTCTACACGCAGTGAAAGTGTTTCAAGTCCCTGAAGAAAGATAAATGCGTGGATTGGCGAAAGGGTAGCACCTGTATCTCTGAGGAGAATTGCACGGATTTTTGTAACAAAAGCTGCCGGACCTGCTGCCTTTGTGAAGCTGATGCCGTGGTAGCTTGGGTTTGGTTCAACCAGTGACGGGAATTTGCCGGATGCTTCCCAGTCAAACTTACCGCTGTCTACGATAACACCACCGATGGTTGTTCCGTGTCCGCCGATGAACTTTGTTGCTGAATGAACAACGATATCTGCGCCATATTCGATTGGACGGATAAGGTATGGTGTACCGAATGTATTATCAATTACAAGCGGAATCTTGTTTTCGTGTGCAATCTTTGCAATTTCTTCGATATCAACGACATTGGAATTTGGATTGCCGAGTGTTTCGATGAATACTGCCTTTGTGTTGTCCTGAATGGCATTTCTGATTTCATCTAAGTTGTTGGCATCTACGAATGTTGTTGTAATGCCGTATGCCGGTAATGTATGCTCTAACAGGTTGTATGTACCGCCGTAGATTGTCTTTGAAGCTACGATATGGTCGCCTGCCTGTGCAAGATTCTGGAATGTATAAGCGATTGCTGCCGCACCGGAAGCTACTGCAAGCGCTGCTACACCGCCTTCAAGTGCTGCAATTCTCTGTTCAAAAATGTCTTCTGTCGGATTGGTTAATCTTCCGTAAATGTTACCGGCATCTGTCAGTCCGAATCTTGCAGCTGCATGTTCGCTGTTGTGGAACACATAAGAAGAGGTCTGGTAAATCGGCACAGCTCTTGAATCTGTAACCGGATCTGCGCTTTCCTGTCCTACGTGAAGCTGCTTTGTTTCAAATTTTAAATTTCTTTCTTTTAATGTACTCATATTGTCCTCCATTCTGCCGCCTGCTTACGCGGCTTTCAAAATCATTTTTTATTTTTATGTTGTCTGTATGCCTTTCCCGTTTGTTATTCATACTTAACAAGTAGGTCATGTATGTTTTCTATGTCTAAGATATTAGCACGGAAATCCGGCTTTGACAAATATACAAAAATAATAGTGCGTTATAGGTATTACCTATAACGCACATTGTATCTGTATATGCTGTTCCAGCTGCGCATCCGACAGTGTGGATAACTGATTGATTAATTCAATATGGTACGTTCCCATGCCTCGGCTTTTGTCTGCGAGTTCTCCGCAGATACCGAGTGTTCCTGCCGAAAGCAGACATGCTGTAAGCGGGTCTGTTACGGAAAGGTATGTTGCCGTAATGACATTGAGCATACAGCCTGTTCCCGTGACTTTGGATAGCTCTGCCACGCCATTTTTTACAAACCACACCTGACTGCCGTCTGAAATAATATCGACGACCCCGCTCGCCATGACAACCGCCTGTGCCTTTTTGGCGTAATCACAAATCAGTCTGCCTGTCTTGTGTAACTGCTGTGTGTCACTGCCGCTTACACGGTCTTTTTCTCCAACGTCAATACCCTGCGCCGCACAGTCCGCACCTGCAAGTGCTTTAATTTCGGATAAATTGCCCTTAATCACACAGGGCGCACACTCACGGATAAACCGTTGTGCCAGCTCCATGCGCAAGGCAGAGCATGCCGCGCCGACCACATCTATCACACAGGGTATCTGCGCATTTTTAGCCACTCCACCGGATATAAATATGGATTCTGCCCTTGCATCGGTAATGTTACCGAGGTTGACTGCCAATGCCTTTGCAAGTGCCGTGATTTCATGTACTTCCTTTGGGTGTTCCGCCATAATCGCTTCGCCCCCAGCGCCAACACTACATTGGCACAGTCATTGATTGAAATAGGATTGGTAATGCAGTGTATGAGCGGTGCCTGACTGATGACCGCTTCTTTTGCTTTTTTCATCTTTTCAAGCATTTTTTGTATTTCCTTCCTTTTTGTTTTACTGTTTAAGGCTGCTTTCTGCCTGTTTTACTTTGTCATAAACCTGTGTTCCCAGTGCCTGCTGGAACTTTGTCAGCAGTTTCATGCGCTGTAACTGCTTTAAGAATAAAAAGGCGATACTGCCGCCGATTAATGTTCCCGCTATAAAGGACGGCACGTAAAACAGCCATGTAAGCCCGGTTCTGCCCCATAACAGCGCCATAACCGGATATGATACAATTGCACCGATAATGCCTGTACCGATGACTTCACCTAAAAATGCAAAATAATCTTTCCCTTCGACGCCCGGTATAAAATGCCTGACAGCGCCGCGCCGAATACCGCCCCTGTTAGTGCAAGCGGCGGAATGCCCATAAATGCCATGCGGATAAGTCCAATTGCCAATGCGCATAGAAACGCATACCACGGACCTAATAAGACAGCACAGGTGACATTGATAAAATGCGCCATCGGACACATTCCCTCAATCCGCAGTAACGGTGAAATCACCACTCCGACTGCCACCATCATTGCCCAGAATATCATTTTTGTTAATTTTGTGTTTTGTTTCATTTTCTGCTCCATTTCTGTAAACCTTCTTCAATTTCTTTTGCGGCTAAAACCTTTGCTTTCTATTATAGCATACTTTTGGACCCTGCCTTGCTTTTTTTCGGGCTTTATGCTAAAATATCAAACACTAAAACAACGTGTGGATTTTTATAGTTTATCTTTTTTCGCCACACAATTATCCTTTTACGGGATAATTGTGTGGCGTTTTTTTATGCCGCACGCCTGCTTTGCGTTACAGACGGCGCAGCGCAGTTTATTACAGGTTTGAGTAAAATAATTAAACCTTTTTAAGAATCGTCTGCAGAATGGAGTATTTTATGAATCAGTCTTTTATGAAAGAAAAACCGGTATTTCCACTGCTGACAAGCATGGCACTTCCTATGGTAATTTCCATGCTTGTAAATTCCTTATACAACATTATTGACAGCTTTTTCGTGGCGCAAATCAGTGAGCAGGCAATGACGGCACTGTCGCTGGTGTATCCGGTTCAGAATTTAATCAATGCTATTGCAATCGGTTTCGGAGTCGGCATGAATGCCTGATTGCACTATGCCTTGGAGCAGGCGATGTCAAAAATGCCGACCGCGCCGCAACACACGGTATGCTGTTTTCTGTTATGCATGGCATTATAATTACCGTTGTAAGCATCGGTATCATGCCGTTTTTCTTATCCCTTTTTACAAAGGATACCGAAGTTTTACAGCTTGGCACACGGTATGCTTCGATTGCATTTTCATTTTCCCTGATTATTATGCTCGGACTTGCATTTGAAAAGATTTTTCAGGCAGTCGGCAACATGAAAATCACTATGGCGGCTCTGCTGTGCGGCTGTATTACCAATATTATATTAGACCCTCTGCTGATTTTCGGCATCGGTTTTCTGCCGCGGCTTGGCATTGCCGGTGCAGCGCTTGCAACCGGTATCGGTCAGATTGTAACATTAAGCATTTACCTTGTCGTATATTTTTCACGTCCGCTTCCGGTGCATATCCGCCGCTGTTATTTAAAACCGCACAGTGCAACCGACAAAAAACTATATGCAATCGGCGTGCCTGCCATTTTAAATCTGGCTCTGCCGTCCTGCTGGTTTCTTTCTTAAATGCACTGCTGGCGGGATTTTCACAGAGTTATGTCGTTGTTTTAGGAATTTACTATAAATTACAAACCTTTTTATATCTGCCTGCCAACGGCATTATTCAGGGTATGCGCCCGATTATCGGCTATAATTACGGTGCGCGTGAAATGAAGCGCGTAAAAAAGATTTATGATACCACGCTTGCCATGACTGCCGCCATGATGCTTGCAGGCACTTTGGGCTGTCTGTTTGCCGCAAAGCCGCTGATTGCGCTTTTTACCGCAAATCCCGAAACGATTGCGCTCGGCACACGCGCCCTGCAAATTATCTGTCTGGGCTTTATCGTATCCGCGGTTTCCGTTACGGCTTCCGGCGCTTTGGAGGGACTTGGTAAAGGATTTTCTTCTTTTATCATTTCACTTCTGCGCTATGTAGCGGTGATTATTCCTGCTGCCTTTATTTTGTGCCACACCGCCGGACCTGCTTTTGTATGGCACGCTTTCTGGATTACGGAAGCACTGACTGCCGTTGTTGCCGTATTTGTCTATAGACAGGCTTCTAAATAAGTAAAAGCCGCATCTGTGTCAGACTTTTAAAGTCCACTCATGGATGCGGCTTCTTTTTTATTCTTGTACCTGATAGGTATTTAATTTTTCTGAAACAGAAAGAACGCCAGTTAAAAGCTGCTGCGCATTTTCTGCATTTTCAAGATTCTGATTGCTCAGATTTTCTGCCTGTGTGGATGCGGCAGTCACTTCTTCTGCCGTTGCCGAAATCTGCATAATATTTTCTACAATCCTGTCATTCGCCTGCTTTAAGCTGTTTAACATGCTGTCCATATGCTCGATATTTTCAATCATCTTGGACATATTGCCGCTCATTCCGCTAAAGCTCTCCGATGCATTCTGAATCATATCATTCTGCACCTGTGCGGCTTCTACTGACTGCGTTACGGCATCGGATGCCGCATTGGTTCCGTCAGAAAGTTCTTCAAGAATCTTTGCAATATTTTCTGTTTCTTTTCTGCTTTCTTCTGCAAGATTACGAATCTGGTCCGCTACAACTGCAAACCCTTTTCCAGCTTCGCCCGCTCTTGCACTTTCAATGGATGCATTTAACGCCAGCAGATTGGTCTGTGATGAAATCGAAAAGATTGTATCGACAATGCCTTTTACGGCTTCTGTACGCTCTTTTAACGTATTCATCAGCGTTGCTACATCTTCATTTGTCGCAGCAATGACTTCTGCCTGTGTCTTTAAATGATTCATCGCATTGATACTGCTTTCATTGAGTGTACCGGATTCTTTTGCCACCTGTACCATTTCTTCTGCATACTGCAGTGTTGTTCCGATAGATTCCTGAATATTCCGGCTCATCTCGGTCTGCGTCTGGATATTTTCTGCGGTATTCTGGTTACTGCCAGCAATATCCTGCATGGTCTGTCCAACCACCTTTGTCGAATCATTTAAATCATTGACAATATTCATGGCATTCTGTGTGCCTTCCGAAACCTCGTGTGCCACCTCTAAAATGTCACGGACCATCACCTTCTGCTTTTCATGCTGTTCCTTTAAACTGCCTTCTGTATCCCTTTTAAACTGCTCGGCAACACTCGTGGTTGCATAAATTAACACAATGAGCAGTCCGATTGCAAATGTCGCATAAATATGGTCAATTGCCACTTCTTTCGGATATGCATGCTGTACGCCGATTCTGATAATATTGACAAATACATTTAATGCAAAATAAATACCGCCCGTAACGGCAACATTTTTCTTGTCGTACAGCAGTACATAGCCGCAAAACGGAATTGCCGCAATAAATCTTACATAATAACTGTCGTAAGCGTATGCCATTAAAAATGCAATAACTACAAAACATATAAACGCTATCTGTCTTGACCGGGTCTGTGATTTGCCCTTTCTTTTTGAAAGGAAATTAATCGCCATCGCTATCAGTGTCAGAACGCTGAGCAGCCCTGTATAACCAAGTGTCCGTACACCTCTGAAATACGATACCCAGTTCACACTTAAAATTACAATATAAAATACGGTATAGCCTGTTGCTAAAAAGGAATTGACCCTCTTTAACTGTTCTTTTTCATCGGCGAACCGATACTTCTTTTTTTCTTCCATGTTCATCCTCCATTTTGCAGGTTTAAACGCTCCTGTTCTGTTCCTGCATGATTACGTGTATTATATCTACAACTTTCTGATATTCTTTGGTAACTTCCTGATATAACGGAGAAATATCAACTGATGGTTCACCGTAACGCACTGCATCACACAAATTTTGTGCTGCTTTCTGCAATGCCGTCAAACCCAGATTCAGCGCCATACCTTTTAAATCATGGACACATTTAAAAAATTTCCTGATCATTTTTTGCATTTACCGCTTCGGATAATTTCTGATAAGTGATATCACTTAAGAACAGTTCAAGAAATTTTACAATTCTCTCATCTGTCTTTAAACGCTTCAACACATTCTCATAATTGCCCTGTATCTGCTGATAAAACTCCTGTACTGTCATTGTGTTGCTCCCCTGTGTTACATTTTTTCTTGTTTTAGTATACAAATTTTTCCGGTTGTTTGCAACTGCTATCTTGTGTTTTTCCTTTTATTTTACATGGATTTTAATCTCAATTCTGCCGGCTGCTGCTTATATATCTCCGGCGCTTGTCTGCTCTTACGCCGCGCCAAGCAGGCGGATTGCAAGCACGGACAGCACCGGAATCGATATTGCTGATAATGCAGTCGTCACAACAAAGATTTCAGAAGCGTATTTTGCGTCTTTTCCGTAACGCTCCGCAAACATAATCGCCGATGCGCCTGCCGGGCATGCCATGCCGATAAATACGGTAAATGCAATATGAAATTCCAGATGTAACAGCCACAATGCCGCAAGTCCCACGAGCGGATATAAAATGAGCTTGACGGCGCAGAGCAGATACAGCCGCTTATTCTGCAGGCTTTTTAAAAGATTTCCCTGTGCCAGATTGGCTCCTGCGATAATCATGGCAAGCGGTGTATTCATATTCCCAATCATCTGTATGGGATTTGCAAGCACCTCCGGCAGGCGCAGCTGTGTGATAAAGCAGACAACACCTGCAAATATCGCAATAATGGTCGGTGTCAGCAGATTTTTACACATTTCCTTAAAACTGCCCGCACTGCCCATAACCAGTACACCGTGTGTCCACAGCAGTAAATTAAAGACAGTCAGATATGCCGTCATGTAAAAAATGCCTTCCGAACCGATAATACCGTTAATTAACGGCAGTCCGATAAAGCCGCTGTTGGAATAGATGACGGCTATTTTTTCTACGGGTGTACGCTTTCCTTTTTTGCGGAATAACAGCTCTGATAATACGATTGTGACCGCAAATGTGACTGCGGACGCCGCCAGTGTCCAAAGCAGTCCGTAAAACAGCCGCATTTCAAATTCCATTTGGTAGGACTGGAATATGAGCAGCGGCGATATAAACATTAATAACAGGTTGGATAACTTCGGAACGGTTTTATCGTCTATCAGTCCTGCTTTGTAGACGATTACCCCGCCAAGAAGTATCAGAAACATTTCTATGATTTTTTCAGTTACAACTGCTGCCATGATGATGTGCCTTTCTTTACAACCGGGTATCGCTGATACATTTGTATAATACCCATGAGTATCTTTTATTATCTCACAAATTCAACCGCTTGTCTAATGAAATGCACTGTTGATTTTAATCGGAAATGTACTGAACGATTTCTTTTAGATTTTTTCTCGGACGTGCAGACGGATTTTCCGCTTTATAGCCCAGTGCAACCGCACCGATTAATTCCGTGTCTATCTGCATGTATTCCGTCAGCTCTCGGTACGCAAAACAGGTGTTGCCTATCCATAATGAGCCAAGTCCCAATTCTTCCGCCCTTAACAGCATGTTTTGTATAGACGCCCCGATTGAGAGGGTATCGTTTATCTGCGTAAATCTTTCGTCTGCATTCAGCACGGCAAACGGTGACCTGCCGTTTGTATTTACGACCATGATGATAACCGGCGCATTTTCCATAATGTGAAGCGTATTGTACGCATCCGGCATTCCGGCGGCGGACAGCGGAAGCTGCGGCTCTTTTTCTTCTCTTAGAAGCCCTTTTTTCATGACTTCAAGCAGATTCTTTTTTGCATTGCCGGTGTATACACGATACTGCCACGCTGGCGGTTCTTTGCCGACGGTGCCGCCCCCGCCGCTTCTATTATCCGGTCTATTATGTGCTTCGGAACGGGGTTGGGCTTGTATTTGCGGATACTGCGGCGGGTGGGGATTGGGGTGGTGGGTTGATTGGGGTGGTTTTTCTTAGGGAACATGATTTCTTTTTTCCTTTCTGTAGATTTTACATATTTTCTTTCCTCATTTGCATACTCAATTATAAGCCCGCTTCTTTTCTTTATCATAACTTGCTATAGGCTTTTTACAAATTTTTGCCTTATTTATCGCCGCCTTAACAGCTTCAACTGCCCTTTCGTCCATTTCGTTATCTAATAGTGTCAATGTATTTTTTTCTTCTTCTCTGGATATAACTTTTATAATTCTACCGCTTTTTGTGCTTACAGTTGTCATATAAACACTCCTTCGTTCTATTAATATGAAAATAACTTATTAATTACATTTAATACCCAACTGTTATATATAATTTTATCACAATCTACATAAAAATACCTCAAAGCTAAAATTTCAAAGTATAATAAACTTTTCTGAAATGCCACAAGACACTTTGAATTATAAATTCTATCTGTTTGAGAGGCTTTGCGTATCTTGAAAAACAATGAATAAGTAATTTGTGTCTGACAGTATTGCATATGTGTTATATACTAAAAATTCCCCATTATTGTTTAGGACTCGTTTACATTTATAAACTTCATTTTAACTTTTTAGTACAAAGCACCTATTACTTTATGTAAATGTTTTCTAATTAATTTTCGGGCTATATTTTATATCTCTGTATTGATATCTTCCCCCATATCGTTCACTAAATAAATACTGATCTGTCTTAAATATGTAGTGCCCATTTTCATTAATTTCAAATGGAATAATCAAAAGCTTTTCATCATATGAGGATAAAATAACATATTCATCATTATCATATGTTACAAATTCATATTTAGTTTTATTTTCAATCGAAATACTAAGTTTAAATATTGTTCCATATAACATAAGTAATACACTTGTCGTCAATGAAATAGTTAGTCCGATAAATACTACATTTTTAATCCAATTCCACTGTATGCATTTTATCTTATCTATCAAAGTAATTCCCAAAATAGATAACGACCCAAAGACAACAACTAATATTACTATAAAATTGACATTGTTATTTATCCACTTATTAATTGAATAAAAAATTACATTTGTTTTATATGTTTTTTTCATAATTATATCTAAATTATATACATTAAATAATCCCATTTCCATGCCAATACCTACAGATATAACAGCTGCTTCTGCCAATTGTCCTTTTGTTAAATCTTCTGTTTTCTCAAAATACTTTTTCATAAATGCTGGCATTATACTTATTAATACAAGTATTACAATACAAGATAAATATAAAAGTGCATTATTTATATTGGAATTAAAATATTCACCTGGTATACAATAAAATTTTTCACATTTACTTTGATAATTTATTTTATAAATTGTATTTAATATAGGATATAATGCAGTAAATAATCCTAGTATAATTGTAATAATTGGTTTACATAATACAATATAATTATCAAACGATTTCTTTTCTTTTT
>ENA-OQIO01000049-OQIO01000049.1-human-gut-metagenome-genome-assembly--contig:-NODE-49-length-50480-cov-3.129506_pt1 | contig 50480 bp, 51 predicted proteins | sample MGYA00242573_ERZ504737 | MGnify/ENA primary metagenome ERZ504737 (study PRJEB26092, sample SAMD00036203) | human gut metagenome | host: Homo sapiens | study: EMG produced TPA metagenomics assembly of...
CTTCTTTCTGGATACGACACCCTGCAGCTTTACACAAGCATCCTTTACTTCTACGCCAAATGCCTGATAAATCACAGCATTGGCATTGTTACCCGCACAAAGTACCTCAGAGGATTCCGATACAATATCAGTGAGCAGAAAATAAACAATTCCCGCACTGTTATCCTGTACAACACCCTGTATAAATTCTGCCAGACGCGGTTTTACTTTTTCTAACTCCTCCGCACTCATAGAATTAATCTGTCCGACACCAATTGCAACATTGTTAACGGAAAACTTTTTATAATCCTGATAAAAAATTTCTTTTGCAGATTTACCGGACAAATTGCTTCCGGCGCGGAACATTTCCCGTCCATATGTTTCAATATCCAGTTCTGCCTTTTTTGCCAGCTGCATACACGCTGCCACGTCATCCGACGTACACGTTGGTGATTTAAAAATCAATGTATCGGAAATGATTGCCGAACACAGCAGCGCCGCTGTATTTTTATCAATTTCCGCCTGATTTTCCTGATACATATGATAAATAATCGTTGCCGTACTGCCAAGCGGCTGATTTCTAAAAAATACCGGTGATACCGTCTGAATTGCCCCCAGCCGGTGATGGTCGATAATTTCAAGAATTTCCGCTGTTTCAACGCCATTGACTGCCTGACCCCTTTCGTTGTGGTCAACAAGAATCAATTTTTTCTTTCCTGCTCCCAGTAAATTTCTTCTGGAAATCATCCCCACATAATTGCCCTGTGTATCCTCGACCGGAAAATCCCGGTGGCGAAGCTTTGCCATAACCGTCTGGATATCTTCAATAAAGTCTTCTGTTTGAAATTTGACAATCCCTTCTTTTTCTTTCATCAGAAAACGTATCGGCATACTCTGGTTAATCAGTCTTGCTACCGTATATGTATCAAATTTAGTTGTAATTAACAGACAGTTGTGTTCCTTTGCCACTTTTGTGATGGTCTTTGACACCTGTGCGCCTTCACAGATAATCAGGCATCCTGCTTCCATTTCAATTGCGCACAGCTGTGCCTCATAGCGGTTCCCCAGAATAACAATATCCCCTATCCCGATATAATTTTCCATCATATCCGGGTTGGCCGCCGCAATCACAACTTTTCCTTCTTTAAAAATACCGTCTGCTTCCCCTGCAACAACCGTTCCTTCCAATGTATCCACAATATTCTGATACCGTGTCTGGGCTGTTGAAGAATGGTGCTGTCATAAACCTGAAAATACGATTTTGCTATATCTCCAATCGTAATCAACCCTTCCAGCACATTTTCTTTTGTTACCGGAAGTGTCACGACATTCTGCTCTTTCATCAGGGTCCACGCCGTTTTTACTGAAATCTCTTTAGAAACACCCGGTGTTTTTCGAATCTGGATATCCCGTACCTGTGGTCTGACATCCTTCATATATTCCGGCGGCTGTATCCCCAGTTTATCCATCACATACTGTGTTTCTTCATTCAAATGTCCTGCACGTTTAGCCACATAATGCTGTCCTGTTATTTTTTCTTTTAGTCTTGCATAACAAATTGCTGAGCATACAGAATCTGTATCCGGATTTTTATGTCCAATCACATAAACTGTTTCCTTTCCTTCCATATCCACCTCTCCACTTAAAAAACTGTTATAGCTGTACCGTTTCTACCTAACATACATACTATAACAGTTCTTTATGGTTTTCAACCGTTTTGCCTTTATTTTGTCTGTTTAATCTGTCTGTAAGCACGCTGCATTAATTTTTAAAAATAACAATATTGGTCTTATCTGTTTCTCCCAGACGTGCCAGCAGCTTTTTAAGATTCTCAACCGCTTTCTTATAAACATAATATGCATCATATGTCTGCTGGAAATAATCCATGGCTCCCTGAATATCCTCACGGTCTTTTGCCTCCCATGAAAGTGTCGCATATTTATGGATATTATTATGCGTTTCAATAACTTCTTTAAATTCTGCACTGCCTGTAATCTGTGGATTCGTCTGTGCAGCAAGCCATTTACCGATTTTACAGGATTCCGGATTATTCAGCTGTTCTTTTCTTAACCGTTCAAAATCAACAGCATTATTATAAACCCTCCACATCAGGATAAAGTGATCATTGATAAATACATCCAGCCAGTCCTGCTGTGTAATTTCGGCAAATCCACGTACCATATCACTTCTTGTTGTATCAATGTAACGTCCTATTTTATAGACATGGGTTCCCATTTCCGTACAGTCATCAGAAAGTTCTTTATAACTCTTTGAAATATTTTCAATCTGCCTTGTAAAGTCTTTTGTTACGTCTGTCTGTGTATCAATATCCTCAAAAGCATTGTCAACACGATCCTTAATCTGGTTCATCTGCTGATTCATCTGTCGGATTGATTCCAATGACTGTTCCACCTTTTCATTGCCCTCTGCAAGCTTGGAGGTTGTTTCATTCATGGAAAGTGCCAGTTCCCCGATATCCGTACGCAGCTCTGTCACATATTTAACAATGTCTTCTGCAGATTCCGCAGTATTACCGGATAACTGTCTTACCTGATCAGCAACGACTGCAAAGCCCTTTCCTGCTTCTCCTGCTCTTGCAGCTTCAATCGATGCATTTAACGCCAGAAGATTACTCTGACTTGCAACCTTCTTTACCACATCGACAATTTCACCGATTTTATCAATCTTGCCCTGAAATTCCTGTACCTGTTCATTAATTGCCTGAATCTTTTCAGAAGACTCATTGACAACCTGTATGCTGTTGTTCATATTTTCCGTACTACTGTCAGCGGTTGCAATGACATCATGTGTATTCTCACGGATATGTGACATTGCTTCCGAAATATTGTTAATAGATGTTTCCATGTCACGGCTTGCATTTTCCATATCCCGGATGGATCTGTCTGGGACTGAACCTGATCTAATGTCTTTTTTACATAAGAGTTATCACCGATTGAACCCATTGCCTGATTCAGACGCATTACAAAATTGTTATTGGAACGCTTATATGCGTGTATCAGTTCATTAAACTTTTCTCCATATGCCGGATTCTGGAATGCGCTTGTATCAATATCCTCATAATTACCGCCAATCACGCCATCCATTGCCTGCATAAGCAACTGCAAGTCCTTTTCTTCTGAATAACCATTTGCTGTCTTTTTTCCAAACATATCTATTACCTCTCTGATTTGCTGTTATCTTAGTCGTATTTTATCACATAATAACAAAAAAGAATACTTATTTTTGCTTATTTTTTGCATATATTACAAAATCTTTTTCCGAATCCAGCGCAATTTCTTCCAGTTCCACAACGCTCCCAGTTTATTGTAAACCCAGTAGCCTGCATTTGCCGCCTTTTGCAGCAAAAAATTTGTTTCCTCTTCCATTTCTTTTAAAACACTGCCGCCCTGTGCCTGCACCCATCCTTCTTTAATTGCCCGGATTAAATCATTGTTGTTTGCAATTTTTTGTGTGAATTCTGTATATGCTGCCCCGACTACGCGCATCTTATGTGCATCCGACCCTGCCACTTTCGGCTTATGCAGACAGCCTGCCAGATTATCAGCACAGGCATTTGCCCACGGTCTGGTGCAGGCATTAAATGTTTCCACGAAATCAAATTTTTCCAGAAATTCATTGTGTTTTTTACCAAATCGCGTATTGGTAAATGCAAAAAATCCCGGTCCGTACGGATGTGCAAGTCCTAAAATACCCCCTCTTTCATGCACAATTTTTTCTAACTGTGCCAGTGTCATTCCACGGATTTCCATAAAAGCATCATTTATACAGTCCGGCAGTACCGCAATCACATGACCGCCATCCCTTGTATCATACTCAATGCCCTTTAATACCGTAAACGGCTTTTCCAGATGCAGATTCTTTGCAATCTTTTCAAATTTGCGGTAGCCGTCATAGGAATTGTGGTCTGTTACCAGCATTCCGTCAAAGCCTTCTTTTACCAGCTTCGTGATATATTCCTGAATCGGCACCTTTGCATCAATAGACCCCTCTTTTGTATGGCAATGCATATCCAGTTTCATTTTTATTCTCCATTCTGTATTTTTTAACATCAGTGTCAAAAACAAATTTTAACATTTATATTACCTATCATTATAAATCATTTGACAATTTCATAACCAGCTACACTATAACACAGCGCCACCTTTTTTTCCATATTTTTTCACTTTCCGGTCCCTTATTTCATATATTAAAATAACTCTGCTATCAAAGGATTTTGTTTATGAATTATCGGAACTGTCTTAAAATTTTATGCAGTATTTCTGTTGTCTGCCTGTGCTGTACATGTATGGGCTGCAGCAAAACAAAAAGCACCGGCAGCACATCTATCACTTTAAATGAAGTTGCGCACTCCGTTTTTTATGCACCACAGTACGTGGCAATTGAATTGGGATATTTTAAGGAAGAAGGCATTGACCTTGCACTTGTAACCGGATTCGGCGCTGACAACGTTATGACTTCCCTGATTTCAGATGATGCACAGATTGGCCTTATGGGTTCTGAATCTTCTATCTATGTATACGCACAGGGTGCATCAGATTACGCCGTCAATTTTGCCCAGTTGACACAGCGCGCCGGCAACTTTCTGGTATCCAGAGCAAAAGAAGATGATTTTTCATGGGAAAACCTGCGCGGAAAAACGATTCTTGGCGGCAGGGCAGGTGGTATGCCACAGATGCTTTTGGAATATATTTTAGAAAAGAACGGACTATCTAAAGAAGACGTCAATATTATTCAAAACGTAGATTTCGGCTCAACTGCCGCGGCATTTTCGTCCGGCATTGCCGATTATACCGTGGAATTTGAACCGTCCGCAACACTTCTGGAACAGGAAGCGCCGGATTTGTCGTGGCTTCTTTGGGCGTGGAAAGCGGCTATGTGCCGTATACCGCATATTGTGCCAAAAAGAGCTTTCTTTCTAAAAACTCCGATGTGATTGCTGCCTTTACCAGAGCCATTCAAAAAGGCTTGACTACTGTAATTCCCACTCCGCCGAAGAAATTGCTGCGGTAATTGCACCACAGTTTCCGGAAAATACCCAAAACGATATCGCCGTCATTGTTGCACGATATCAGAATCAGGACACATGGAAAACCGATACGGTATTTTCCAAAGAAAGTTTCACACTGCTGACTGATATTTTACGAAACTGCGGCGAGTCAGACACGGATGTTCCTTATGAAGACCTTGTCACCACAACATATTCCAAACAGGCAGCGGCCGAATCTGTTTCATATTAAGCCACATGTAAGATTTAACTCTGCTGCTTTTTCATTTCATGATTTAAAGTGCCGTCCGAGTCGTTCGCGGAATTTTTTGCTGTGCTTTGCATGCCTTTGAACCTGTAACAGCACCAGACGGCACATCACTGCAAAGACCGGAACTGCTGCTGCCATTAAAATCCCCGTAACCATTACCCATACCGGTGACAACGGATACAATGCGAACAGCGGCTTTAAAAACAGTACACTGAATACTGCCCCGGATGCCATCAGTATACAGATGCCTGTTCTGATTTTATCCAGCGGCATACAGATTCTTATAAGTGCTGCCATTCCGACAGCCAGCAATATCATGATACACATTGTAGAAAGCTGCTCATGTCCGATGCCGGCACAATTTCCTGCAACGTTAAGCACTGCCAGCAGTATAAAATCCGTCAGTGCCGCAGGCAGTGCCAAAAGCACGACATTGGTTAAAAAATGTCCTTCTATGCGGCTTTTATCCGGCTGCATTGCCAGTAAAAATGCCGGTGTACCGATGGTGAATGTTCCCAAAAAAGACAACTGTGTCGGATACAGCGGATATTTACTGACTGCCACAAATGTAAACAGTGTCATCAGCATAGAAAACAGATTTTTCACCAGAAACAGCGAAGCAGAACGCTGGATATTGTTGACCACGCGTCTGCCCTCTAATACCACGGACGGCATCCTTGCAAAATCAGAATCCAAAAGAACAATCTGTGCCGCATTGGATGCCGCTTCACTGCCGGATGCCATCGCAATACTGCAGTCCGCTTCTTTTAATGCCAGCACATCATTGACACCGTCCCCTGTCATGGCAACAACATTGCCTGCTTTTTTGAGTGCCAAAAGAAGTTTCTTTTTCTGTTCCGGCGATACTCTGCCAAATACCGTATACACCGGTGCAGCTTTTTCCAATTCTTCATCAGAAAGCTGTGAAACATCAATATATCTGTCTGCTTCTGCAATCCCTGCCTTTTTTGCAACTGCCGCCGCTGCTTTGGGATGATCGCCGGATATAACCTTAATACAGACGTCTTCTTTCTGAAAATATTCAAATGTTTCCCGCGCATCCCTTCGGATCGGATTACTCACTAAAATAAATGCAAGCGGTTCAAACAAATGCTGTTCTTCCCCATACCTGCCAAATACAAGTACACGCACACCTTTGTCGATTTTATCCAAAATTTGCACGTCATATTTTCCGTAACGCTCTGCCAGAAGCCGCTCCGGCGCACCAATCAGATATAGTCCTTCTTCAAAACGTACACCGGAATATTTGCGCTGTGAAGAAAACGGAATGACTTTTTGTGCCTTTCGTTCACTTTTTCCATCAAAATAGTCTTTTAATGCCTGCATCGTGATATTATCCGCATCCAGATTTGCTACAACATCTCCGATTAAGGCATGAAGCGAAGTTTCTTCTTCCTCTTTTGCCAGCGGAATAATTTCCTGGACAGACATTTTATTTTCCGTAATCGTTCCCGTCTTGTCCACACACAGGACATTGACCCGCGCCAACGTTTCAACACACGCCATTTCATGAACCAGCACTTTTTTTTCTGCCAAGGCGCATGACACTGACAACCAGTGCAATGCTCGCTAAAAGATACAGTCCTTCCGGTATCATACCGACCAGTGATGCAATCATGGATACGACACTTTCCTGTATGGTCGAACCAATGACAAAATGCTGCTGCAAAAACAGCAGGATTCCAATCGGTATAATAACAATGCCAATAATACGCACCAGACGGTCTAAGGAACACATCATTTCCGTCTGTGTATTTTTACGCGATGCTTTTGCTTCTAACATCAGCTGTGCCGTAAAAGATGACAGTCCCACTTTTGTAAGTGTCGCATATCCTTTTCCTGAAACAACAAAACTGCCGGAATACAGTATATCGCCCGGATTTTTTACCACTTCATCCGCTTCACCTGTAATCAGTGCTTCATTGACACGCAGACTGCCTTTCTCAACAACTGCATCTGCACAAATCTGGTTTCCTGCCTGAAAAACGCAAAGGTCTCCAAGCACCAGCTGTTCTGAATCCACCTGCAGCATCTGCCCGCTGCGCACAACCTGCGTTTTAGGTTCATTCATCAGTGTCAGCCTGTCTAACACCCGTTTTGCCCGGATTTCCTGAACAATGCCAATCATTGTATTGCACACAATAATAGGCAAAAAGGTCATATTTACATATGACCTTACAAAAACTAACAATGCCGTAAACACTGCAAATATGAAGTTAAAATATGTAAAAATGTTACCGGCAATAATCTGTCCGACAGATTTGGACTGATTTTTCACCTGTACATTTCCATAACCGGCATACAGCCTTTTTTGTGCTTCTTCGCAGCTTAATCCACGGTTTTCATTAGTCATCTGAATATTCAATCTCCTTACCCGCAACGCGGAACGTATAATAAATAGTGACTGCAAAATAACCAGCTTTACAGCAAAGCTTACTGCTATGCTTGCAATGGATTCCTGATTATAAAGCTGGAATGAAATCATCGCAAAAAATGTCACTGCCGCTGTAACGCCGTACCACCATTTTGCAAGATTTCCTTTAATAACACCAAAAATCACATTCATTAATGCGATATTTAAAACCATATCGAGAATACAGTTGACACCCAGTAACAGCCATAAAACGGATGGTGTTGTAAACAGTGCCGAAACCGTTTCATAGGTTGTTGTCACCTCTTCCGCCGCCAGCTGTGCCAGCATATCCTGTGCCTGTCCTGCCTGGATTGCGGTACACCACGTAATGTAGGAAATCGCTGTCATACCGTATAAAAGGCTGTCGCCGATTGAAAGACCGATTCCCGCAAGATAGACATCGCCTTTACGCTCAAAACGTTCATTTAACATATAGCCGGTAACAACTCTTGCTGCTGTAAATCCGGCTGTCGCAAACAGCGCATATACAATATTATACGTTGCCGGGTTGTTATAAAAAATATTGTCTATACTCGGTATCAGTGCCAGCGCCGATGTTGCCAGATTGGCAAAAATAAATACAAAAACGGCATAGGCAATCACACCTAAAATCCCCGGCATAACTCTTGCTTTCCATCTTTTCATAATGACAACTACAAGTACAATAATTGCCGAAAGCATAAGAATCCCACCCGCCGAGAGCATGGATGACGTTCTGCCGGCAGGGTCTGTGTCAAATCAATTGTTTCCATAAAATCTCCATTCCGCCGTTTCCATCTGCCACGGCTTTTTATCTTTCTTAATCATATCATTTCTGTCTGTAAAAACCAATAAAATATCTATTAAAGTTTGTTCTGTACAGACGAAAAGAGCAGCCACATAGCTGCGGCTGCTCCTCTCATAATCTTAATTGCATAACAATATATCTTTTTTAATAACGAAATGTATATTTAAAAAGGCACACTGTAAACCATTTGGATTATAATTTTGTTACATTAATAGCCTGAGGACCTTTAGCGCCTTCTGTTACGTCAAACTCTACTTCTGCGCCTTCGTCTAATGACTTGAATCCGCTCATGTTCAGACCTGAGTAATGTACGAACACATCCTTGCCTTCTTCATCGCTGATAAAGCCATAGCCCTTTTGGTTATTAAACCACTTTACTGTACCTTTCATTTCAAGTACCTCCAAAAAAATATATGGTGCCAAACACCTTCTTTATCTTAGCATTTGCGGCAATTGTTGTCAATGAAATCTCACTATTTGTTTTCGGACTCCCCAACCTGTAAATACACACGGCTAAGCTCAATTTTATCATCGCCCTGCTGAACTACCGACACGATATTTCCGGCTGTAACCTGTGCTTTTTCCACCCGCAGCAGATGGCTGTTGATAATCTCTGTCGGATAGGCTTTGTCATTAATATAGACCACACTGTAATCATTAAAATTACTGCCTTCCACGCATACATAATCCTTGTAATTATATGCACTGGTGATTGTAATATCATTTTGTCCCATAATCAGATTGGTTGCCTGAAATGGATTTTCCCCGCCATATAAATCACAGTTTCCATATAAAATGTCGTATTCAAGAATCTTTAAATCTTTTAAATAGTCCGGCGTGTCCTCACGTTTCTGATGAAACTTTGTCAGATAACCTTCCGACATGCCAAGCATCTGCTGTACATGCGCTGCCAACTGATAACTTTCCAGATTTTCTTTTTCGGACGGCAGTGAAAAATTGCTCCAGACAACGTACTGTGTCTGATAAATGTCGCCATTTTTAAGCACTTCGTCCGTAAATGAAAATCCCGGCAGGTGATCGCCGTACATAACAAGCACTGTCTCTTCATCCCTGCTTTCGAGCATCGCCGTCAACTCCCGCAGGAAATTATCCATTTCATGAATCTGGTTGACATAGTAGGTAAATGCCTTTTCCTTTGCCGTATCAAAAAATCCCGTTACCGTAATTTCCGGCACAAAGCCTCCGGATAATCTGACGGATAATCGCCATGTCCCTGTACGGAAATTGTATAAATGTAATCCGAACCATCTGTGGAATCCAGTATTTTTCCGATTTCCCCGGTCAGAATCTTATCCTTTGCCCAGCCCATCGGTGTCATTTCGATATTGTCCATATATTCAATTGATGTAAAATCTTCATATCCCAAATGAGAGAAGACCTTATATCTGTCATAAAACGTTCCGTCATTGTCATGCAGTGCATGGGTGGCATACCCTTTTTCTTTTAAGTCATATGCCATGGATTCACAGACCTTGGACTGTAAAACCGTCTTGTACGGATATTCACCCGGTCCGAAATCATCCATATTCATGCCGGTCTGCACTTCAAATTCCGTATTGGCTGTTCCCGCACCAAAGCACGGCACAGATAAGTAGCCTGACGGATAATCTGCCACAAGCTGTTCAAAATACGGAAGCGGATTTTCCGAAAAACTGATGCCTTTTACCAGATTCGGATCAAAAAAAGACTCCAGCTGCAAAAAAATGATATTCGGTGATTTTTCCGAATTTTCGACTTCTATTTCTTCAATATCCTCTTTCAGACTATTAACATACTCCGGTGTATATTCATCCGATTTGCTGATTCCTCTGTCCACAACACTGCACGTAAAACAGTAAGCAAATCCATATTGTTTATAGGCATTGGCAAGATTGCCGAAATAACTGCTGATTGTTCCGGTAAGAAGCAGCAAGTGGGTAACTCCCATACAGCATAACAACAGTAATCCAATTTTTACTGTTGTACGGATATAGTGTATTTTTTCCTGCTGTTTCGGACCTTTTATCCACAGCCATACCAGTCCCGCAATCCCTGCGGCAACTGCCAGTACAATCAGAATTATCTGAAAAGCATTCAGATAGACCGGAATGACTTTTATGGCATCTTCAATTAAATAAATATCCATTGCCGTAAATGGCGTTTTTCTGGAACAAAGCACCACAAAATTTGTAATTGCAAGCAATAACCACACTACACTCACCGTACAGTACACAAATACTTTTCTGTGAAACAGCAGTACGACAGACATCGTCACCAGAATAATCAGCGTATTATATAAAAACAGAACCGGATTGGTAAAAATCATTACCAATCCGATTAAACTTCTCCTGTTGAAACACTCAACCAGCATATTCAGCAATGCCGAATATACGGCAGCATGTACAATCTCATATTGCCAGCATTTTTGTAAAACTGCCTTTATTCGATTCATAATCCTCACCTGTTATCTGCATTTCATTTTTTTACTCATTTGTCGTTTCATGACGTGACTCACGGATAACTTCCATCAGTTCACGTGCCTTGTCTTTTGCTTTTGAAGATGCATTTCTTGAACCCATCACCATATAGGCAAACTTCTGTGCTGTATCGTCATCATTGCATTTATGCGCCAGCTGTGCAAGCAGGGAGTTGATCGTCACCTCGTCCATATTGCAGATTGGCGGATACTCTTTTAAAAGTGCCTCGGTAAAGCCTTTGTATGCTTTTTCGATATACTCCGCTTCCAGTTTGTTATACTTTGCAATCTGCCCAAATTGGCTGTATCATCCTGCTGTAATTCTTCTGCTGCTCCTCTGTAAAGCCATGCAAGCTTTAAGCACAAATAAGCCTGTTCACTTCCTCTGGCCGGTTTTGTCATTGCGGTCAACAATGCCATCTTATACCGTTTAATCGCAATATCATACGTATAATAATCTGCTGAATCCTCCATTGCCGTATATTTGCTTCCAATCATTTCCTTTAACAGCGCTCTCTGCTTCGGCGTAACGTTGTTAAATTCACGCAGTGTTGATGCATATCCGCACTTCGGGCACAGACATACATCATATTTGATTGTATCAATTCCGGAATACAGCGGTCTTAAATCTGCCTCAGTCCCTAAAAATCTGGCCTTTCCTGTTTTTACCTGCTTTGTCTTAAAATCCGCATCACAGACCGGGCAGTTCATGGATTTATCAAATACATAGGTGCTTTCATCTTTTTTTATTGCTGCTGTTTTCCATACTAATCCTCATTTCTGAGCGACTTTGTTGCGAAGATGCGATGAGAAATTCGCGCAGGCGATTTCTCATCTGCAATCAGGGAGATTTGTTTTCGCTCAGAAACAAATCTCCGTGTGAACATGCTTAGACTTATGGCTTGTTCACACTTCTCCATTTCTACAGACACTTATTGACGTCTTTTATTATTTGGCAGGCATTTTGAACGAACTCTTTAAAGATACAATCCGGTTAAATACCGGTTTCCCGGCTTCTGAATCTTTAGAATCCGCTGTAAAATATCCGTTACGTACAAACTGGAATTTATCTTCCGGCTGTGCCTTTAAAAGTTCCGGTTCTACATAGCAGTTCTTTAAAACGGTAAGTGAATGTGGGTTTACATTGATAGAACCATCTTCTTCATTGTATACGCCCTTTTCTTCATCTACGATATTCTCATAGAGTCTGACCTCTACCGGACTGCCTTCTGTTGCAGATACCCAGTGAATTGTTCCTTTCACTTTTCTTCCAGTGAAGTTACCGCCGCGTGTTTCCTCATCATAGGTTGCATGAATCACGGTAACGTTACCGTTCTCATCCTTTTCACAACCTGTACAGGTTACAAAATATGCGTTCATCAGGCGCACTTCGTTACCCGGAAACATTCTGAAATACTTCTTTGGCGGTTCTTCCATAAAATCTTCTCTTTCGATATATAATTCTTTTGTAAACGGTACTTTTCTTGTTCCAAGTTCAGGATTTTCCTGATTGTTTGGAACTTCCATGTACTCAACCTGTCCTTCCGGATAGTTATCAATCACCAGTTTACAGGATTTAAGACTGCCATCATTCTCTTTGCTTTCAGCTTTAAATCCTCACGGATACAATACTCTAACATCGGATATTCAACCGCACCCTGACTCTTTGTAACACCCACAAGGTCTACAAACATCTTTATGGCTTCCGGTGTAAATCCACGTCTGCGCAGTGCCGCAATAGACACCAGACGCGGGTCATCCCATCCGTCTACAATCTTATCTTCTACAAGCTTTTTAATATAACGCTTTCCTGTTACTACGTTATTTAAATAAAGCTTTGCAAATTCAATCTGTCTTGGCGGATTCTCGTATTCAAGTTCCCTTACAACCCAGTCATACAGCGGTCTGTGATCCTCAAATTCCAGTGTACAGATAGAGTGGGATACGCCCTCAATCGCATCTTCAATCGGATGTGCAAAATCATACATCGGATAAATGCACCACTTATCTCCGGTTCTATGGTGTGAGATATGTGCTACTCTGTAAATAATCGGGTCACGCATGTTGATATTCGGTGATGCCATATCAATCTTTGCACGCAGTACCTTTTCTCCATCCTTGTACACACCGTTTTTCATGTTCTCAAATAATTCGAGATTTTCTTCTACGGAACGGTTACGGTACGGACTTTCCTTACCCGGTTCCGTAAGCGTTCCTCTGTATTCACGAATCTGTTCCGGTGTCAGATCACACACATAAGCCTTTCCTTTTTTAATCAGCCTGACTGCCGCTTCGTACATCTGATCAAAATAGCCTGATGCAAATAACACATCTCCGTGCCACTTTGCACCGAGCCATTCAACATCACGCTTAATAGAATCCACAAATTCTTCCTTTCCTTTGTCGGATTCGTATCATCAAACGCATATTAAACTGTCCGTTATATTCTTTGGCAAGTCCGTAATTTAGTAAAATGGATTTTGCATGTCCAATGTGGAGATATCCATTCGGTTCCGGCGGAAATCGTGTAACTACCTTCTTACAATGTCCTTCCTTAATATCCTGATCTATGATCTGTTCAATAAAATTCTTTGAAACAGCTTCGTTTTCCATTCCTCTTATCCTCCTGATTACTGCCGCATTGCAGCACCTTTTCGTTTCATTATAACGTACTTTTTAAAATGTTTCAATGGCTTTTATCGTTATCTGTGTGTGTCATACAGCCGCTCATACAGCCTGCACAGTTTCCGTCACAGCCTGTATGATTTTCCTTTTTATCTTTATTGACCATTCTGGTACTGACAACATACAGCCACACTGCAATCACCAGTATAATGCTCCGCCTATAATTCTCATCCTAATCTCCATTTCTGTTTTCTGTTAAAATCCTATAAGCATCCCTATCATTCTGACCGCAAATGCTACAATCCATGCAATCACACACTGCATGATTACGACTAAAAATGCTGAACGCGCTGTTCCCATTTCTCTTTTTACGGATGCAATCGCCGCAACACACGGTGTATATAACAGAGTAAATACTAAAAATACCAGTGCCGAAAATGGTGTAAATAAGGTATTTAATGCACTCATATCTCCACCGAATAAAACTGTAAGCGTACTGACCACACTCTCCTTTGCGGTAAATCCCGTAATCAGTGCGGTAGAAATTCTCCAATCGCCAAATCCCAGCGGCACAAAAACCGGTGCCGCAAATCCACCGATTAATGCCAGCAGACTGTCTTTGGAATCCACGACAACATTCAGCCGTACATCAAACGTCTGTAAAAACCAGATGACAATTGATGCCATGAAAATAATCGTAAATGCCTTTGTAATAAAGTCCTTTGCTTTATCCCAGATTAACATTCCCACACTTTTTAAACTCGGCAGACGGTAGTTTGGCAGTTCCATAACAAACGGAACCGGTTCACCCTGAAATGCTGTATTCTTTAGCAACAGTGAAAATAAAACACCCACGATAATCCCCGTGAAATACAGTCCCACCATCACTAAAGCACGATATTTAGGAAAAAACGCATATGTAAACAGTGCATAAATCGGCAGTTTTGCCGAACAGCTCATAAACGGTGTTAAAAGAATCGTCATTTTTCTGTCGCGCTCCGATGAAAGTGTTCTGGTTGCCATAATCGCCGGTACAGAACAGCCAAAGCCGATAATCATCGGTACAAAGCTTCTGCCGGACAATCCGATTTTACGCAGCAGTTTATCCATTACAAATGCAATTCGTGCCATGTATCCGCTGTCCTCCAAAATTGATAAAAAGAAGAACAGCACTACAATAATCGGCAAAAACGACAAAACGCTGCCGACACCGGCAAAAATACCGTCAATAATCAGGGAATGGACAACCGGATTTAACCCATACGCCGTTAATGCACGGTCAGCAAAATCCGTTACAATATCAATTCCAACACTCAGCCAGTCCGAAAGACCTGCACCGATAACTCCGAAGGTCAGCCAGAATATCAGCCCCATAATTGCCGCAAAAGCCGGCAGTGCCGTATATTTTCCGGTCAGTATCTTATCCGCCTTTACACTTCTTGCGTGTGCCTTGCTTTCTGTTGGCTTAACAACTGTCTGCGTACACACTTTTTCGATAAATTTAAAACGCATATCGGCAAGGGCTGCTTCCCGGTCTTTTGCACATTCTTCTTCCATTTCATGAATCATGTGTTCCAGTGTTTCTTCTTCATTCCGGTCCAGTCCAAGCTGCTGTAAAATCAGTTTATCCCCTTCTACCAGCTTTGTTGCCGCAAAACGCGCCGGAATCTCTGCTTTTTTTGCATGGTCTTCAATTAAATGTACTACCGCATGGATACAGCGGTGAATCGCTGCCTGTCCGTTTTCACCGTTGGCATCGCAAAAGTCAAGCCGTCCCGGACATTCATCATAACGCGCTACATGAATGGCATGTTCTATGAGTTCTCCAATTCCTTCATTTTTTGCCGCTGAAATCGGAATAACCGGTATTCCCAATGCTTCTTCCAGACGGTTGACCTGAATCGTACCGCCATTTTCACGCACTTCATCCATCATATTCAGCGCAAGCACCATCGGAATGTCCATCTCAATCAACTGCATCGTCAGATACAGATTCCTTTCAATATTGGTTGCATCGACAATGTTGATAATGCCGCGCGGTTTATTCTGAATCAGAAAATCCCTTGTCACAATTTCTTCATTAGTATACGGTGAAAGAGAGTAAATTCCCGGCAAATCCGTCACGGTTGCTTCCGGATGATTTTTGATTTGACCGTCTTTTCTGTCTACCGTAACTCCGGGAAAATTCCCAACATGCTGATTGGCGCCTGTCAGCTGGTTAAACAGCGTTGTCTTTCCACAGTTCTGATTGCCAATCAGTCCGAATGTCAGCGGTTCTCCTTCCCGCAGTTCATTTCCCTTTTTTCGCACATGATAAATTCCCATTTCACCAACCTGCGGATGTGGAATGTCTTTTAAATGTGCCTGACGGCTCCGCACAGTATCGGTATCATGGATTCCGCTGATTTCTATTTGTGCCGCATCTGCAAGACGCAGTGTCAGTTCATAGCTTCTGAGTCTTAACTCTATTGGATCACCCATCGGTGCTTTTTTCATCATTGTCACTTCCGTACGGTGTCAGCCCATGTCCAGAAAGTGCCTGCGCAGTGCGCCTTTTCCGCCTACGCTTTCAATGACCGCGTCTTTTCCAACCTCTAATTTATCCAGTGTCATACTATCCTCTATTCCGCAGGCATTCTAATTCCGGAGGAACCGCGGACTGAACCTATTCAGTTCTGCGATAAAAGCAGCTTCGTGACGCCTGCGGCACAAAGCGCTGTATGAACAGGCTTTCGTTTATGGCTTGTTCATACTATCCTCTATTCCTCTTTTTGTCTATCATTTTCACAAATCTTTAATTGAAAATATTTCTCATTAAGTATATTATTGTACTTTTTTCCTGTCAACGAAAAGAATGGAAAAAATAATGTGTTGACACCTCTCTTTTCTTCTTATACTATAAGTACGTTGCTCATCAAATAACAAATTGATGCATAATTTTAAAATTTCTGTCCCACAGGGGGATTGCAAATATTAGCAGCAGATATCAAAGCTATTAAAATAATATTAAAAGAAGCGAGGATTCACATGAACAATACAACTGCAAATATGCCCTTAAAGGATTCCCTTAAACCTTCACCGCTGGCACTTCTGCCAATTGGTGTTTTTTTAGTGATTTATGCCGGTTCCGGTATTATATTTCACGACTTTTACAATATGCCTGCAATTATTGCTTTTTTAGCTGCTCTGCTGACGGCATTTTTACAGACACGCACACTTTCATTTTCTGAAAAAATCACGGTCATTGCCAAAGGGCTTGCCGATGAAAATATTATTACCATGTGTCTAATTTTCCTGACGGCAGGCGCATTTTCCGGAGCCGTATCCGCCGCGGGCGGCGTTGAACACACGGTAAATTTAGGATTAAAACTGCTTCCTGCCAGCTGGTCTGCCGCCGGACTGTTTATTATCGGCTGTTTTCTTTCCATATCCATGGGAACAAGTGTCGGAACGATTTCCGCACTGGCACCGATTGCGGTCGGTATCAGTGAAAAGACTTCGATTTCCCTTGCCATGTGCATCGGAGCGGTCATCAGCGGTGCGATGTTCGGGGATAATCTTTCGATGATTTCCGACACCACAATTGCCGCAACCCGCACGCAGGGCTGTTCCATGAAAGATAAATTCCGCACAAACTTTTTTATTGTACTGCCTGCCGCTATCCTGACTTTTGTATTACTGCTGATTCTGCCTTCCCATTCGGAGGTCGTTTCCGTTTACGCAAAGGATGCCAATCTGCTTTTGATTGCACCATATCTTTTTGTACTGGTAAGCGCCTTGTGCGGCATGAATGTATTCGCCGTACTGATTTTAGGCACGGTCTTTTCTCTTGCTGCCGGAATTTTCACCGGAAATCTTTCCGGCATGGAGATTTTTACATGTATGGGCGATGGCATTACCGCCATGTATGATATTACAGTAATTTCAATTATTGTCAGCTGTATCGGTTCACTGATTAAATATAACGGCGGTATTGACTGGCTTTTAACTGCCATCCGTCAGAGAATCCGCTCACCAAAGGGTGCACGTTTCGGTATCAGCGTTTTAACTGCCGGTATTGATACGGCGACTGCCAACAATACGATTTCGATTATTCTTGCCGGTCCGATTGCAAAGGAAATCAGTACCGAATATGATATTTCGCCGTGTGAAACAGCTTCTTTATTAGATATCAGCGCTTCCGTAACACAAGGCTTTTACCTTACGGCGCACAGGTGCTTTATGCTTCCGCAGCCACAGCTTCTGCTGTTATGCCGCTGAGCGGTGTGGATATTATCGCGTATAACTACTATCCGATGTTTATGGCGTTCTGCCTTTTGGGGTGGATTTTTCTGCGGCGTACCCATAACAAATAGAGGCATATAAAAGGAACGCCTCAACGTGTTACTTGACTTCGGCTTATCCTTTTATCTGTCCTATTATCTGTTTTTACTCTTTCTTGCCCTCTTGATTTCGGTTGAGAGGGCTTTTAGTATTTTTAACAATAATCCTTTTGTTCCCGCATCCAGTGTACCGAACATTTTGATGGTGGCGTTGGCACTGCGAAGGATATCGGCGTTGATGTCTGAAAGAGTCTTTGCGCCGCTTGCGGTAATAAGTTCAAAAAGTGTATCCACAAATTTTTCCCGTTCCTTTGCAGACAGACCCTCCAGCCATGATGTTATAGCTTCATGAAAATTCTTACTGTTCGCGCTGAGAGACGGACATGTCACAAAGCATTTGCCCTCTACCTGCCACGACATGGCATCATGCTGCATGATTCCTGTCTGGCTGCTGCACACCACCAGATATTCTTCTTCCCGCCACAGTAACATACCGACAATGGAATGCTGCGGTACAATCGTCTGAATCTGCGGCAGCATTTTCCGGTACGCTTCACTTTCAATCATCTCTTTTGTAAATCCCGGTCCATCATTGTTATAGACTTTCACCACCTTGCGCTGAATGGACGGCTTTGCAAAGACGGCGGCATAAATCGCAAGATTGCCGCCCTTTGAATGACCGCCAAGACGAAGCTTTCCGCGTTTCCAGCGCATAACGGTATTGACATACTCTACAGCTTCAAGCTGGGACGGCACCGGCATCATGACACCCATGTTAAAATCTTCTTTCCAGCCGATAATCGTATCATCTGTCCCGCGGAATGCAATGTAGTACGTATCATCGGGAAGTTCCGCACAGAATGCTGCAAACTGCTTCTCCTCATGGTCATCTGTCACATCTGCATAATCGGAAAGCACAATATCCCCGAAACGCCTGCTTTCCGCTGCAATCCGCATAAAAAACGGTGCTTCCCTGATAAACGATGTGACTTTTTGTAATTCTTCCTCATCATTTAAGTCAAAAAAATCATGTGCCGCCTGCCGCAGGGTAATTTTTTCTTTACTGCCTGCCGCCGGTATAATATTTTTAAAATCCACATAAGCAATCTGCGACAGCACCAGATTATCCACCTCATTAAATGCAGACTGCTCAAACGTCAAATCCCCGCGCCATTTGATATAGTCTTCAATGCCACCCATTTTTACCGACCTCCGTTCTGATAATAAAACACTGCCAGCTGGGTTCTGTCCCGCAAATTCAGCTTTTCCAGTACGGTGCTGATATAATTACGGATTGTTCCCTCTGACAAAAAAGTCTTTTCTGCAATCTCCTTATTGCTGAGCCCCTGTGCAACGAGCTGTATCATTTCGTATTCTTTCTGTGTGATTCCCTGTGCCGCATAATCATAAGCGGCTGTTCCGCCAAGCAGTCCCGGCAGCTTATCGACAATTTTTCCGCCAAAGACAATCTGTCCGGACGCTGCTGCACGGATTGCCGGAACCAGTCCTTCGTAATCCTGTTTGAGCAGGTATCCCTTTACACCGATTTCGAGTGCTTCAATAATATATTCGTCATCTGAAAATGTCGTCAGGAAAAGAATTTTGGCATCCGGATATGCCGCAAGCACATTTCTTGCCGCTTCCAGTCCGGTCATATACTGCATACGGATATCCAGCAGTAAAATATCAGGACTGTATTTTTTATACAGTGACACAGCTTCCCGTCCGTCTTCTCCGACTGCCGCCACTTCAATATCCGTTCCGTTTTCCAGAATCATTTTCAAAGACATGCTTACCAGTTTATCATCGTCAATTATTACTACTTTCATACTTCTCCTTATTTTCCGGGCAATTTTGCCGCAAAACGGCAGTGAAAAAATCCCGGACAGTTTCTCATCTTCCGGCAGGAATATCTGCTTTTGGAATGTGGATAAAAATGCGGTATCCGTTTTCTGTGCGGATATCTATCGTTCCGCCAAACGTTTCCACCCGCTGGCGCATATTGGTAATCCCGATTCCCGTACCGTCCCCCGGATGCACACATTTACCGTTATCCTGAATTAAAATTTGATAAAAGGCGGGATGCTCTCGCAGTAAAAGCTTCACCCTGTCAGCATCGCTGTGCCGGGTTACATTGGACAATGCCTCTTTTACAATCGAGATAATGCAGTATTTTAATTCCTTCGGCAGGTCCTGTGACATATCATATTCGTAACTGACCGTATACCCCTCTGCTTTTTCCGTCATCTCACGGACGGTCTGCTCTAAATCCACCGATTCATCATGCAAATCATGAACACTGTTACGGATATTGTTCATCGCACAGTCTAAGGTTTCTTTAATACTTAAAAGCAACGGTTTCGTCTGCTCATCACGGCTGACTGCAATGACCGCTCCCGTCTGGATAAGCGCCCTTGAAAGCAGATGTCCTACATTGTCATGAATTTCCCTTGCAATACGGTTGCGCTCCTTTAAGGTTGCACTGTAAACCTGTGCGTCCTGCTTTTCAATTAAATAGCGGTTTTTCAGTTTTAACATTCTGTTATATTCCCTGTCATCATCCTGTATGCGGATGAACTCCTTTTGCAGTTCTCTATCCTGCCATGTCATCTGCCGCAGATATACCGCCAGCATGTCAAAAACAATCCATAGTATCTGCCACTGTATCCTGTCTGTACCCGACAGGATATAGCGCGATGCCGCAACGCCAAAAAACACCCACAAAAAAACTGTAATGCCTGCTACTGCCGTCCTTTTTATCTCTTTTTTCTCCCATGCCTCCAGCACCTGTTCCCAGACGGCATACAGTACAACCGGAAAGCCATATGATGTCTCTTTTATCACTAAAAACGACAACAGATAGACCGTCACCGCAAATGTCCTTCCCGCCATGCTTTGCAGATATATAACGGCACACACCTCAATAAATAACAACAGCAGACTCACCACTACATGATTGGTAATCCCGCAGGCTGATTCGAGTACGGCACACAGCACGTACAGTACCAGCATATCTGTAATCTTTCTCACATTTTCCTCATTTCCATACGGCAGTCCCGCTAAAATCTGCCGGCCTTCTGATTATTTATATTTTTATTGTACCGCAAGATATGACAAATGTCACTTCCGATTCTGATATTCTTCACTACCGCATTCTGCCCTCACACGCTACAATGTTTATAACAGCTTACAATATGAACAACAACATTATCAGGAGGATTTTTTATGGCAGAAACCATTGTAAAAATTGAAAATCTGGTCAAACGTTATCATGAACTGGTTGCCGTGGACCATTTTAACTTAACCGTATCCAAAGGAGAAATTTTAGGGCTTTTAGGGCCGAACGGTTCCGGAAAGACAACGACCATGAACTGTCTGCTGTCCCTGCTGGCATACGATAAAGGTTCAATCGAGGTCTTTGGAAAACCTATGAAGCCCGACAGCTATGATTTAAAGCGCAATATCGGCGTTGTCTTTCAGAATGTCGCCGTTTTTGACACACTGACCGTACAGGAAAATATTGATTATTTCTGTGGTTTATACATTAAAGATAAGAAGCTCCGCCGTCAATATGTTGCAGAGGCGGTTGAATTTGCGGGACTTTCGGATTTTGTAAAATTTTATCCCAAAAAACTCTCCGGCGGACTGCTCCGCCGTTTAAACATCGCCTGCGGCATTGCGCACAAGCCGAAGCTGATTCTGCTGGACGAACCGACCGTTGCCGTAGACCCACAGAGCCGTAATAAAATTTTACAGGGCATTTTAAAATTAAACGATGAAGGCGCAACCATTATTTACACATCCCATTATATGGAAGAAGTGGAACAAATCTGTTCGCGCATTGTGATTATGGATAAGGGACGCAACCTTGCAAACGGTACTGCCACCGAATTAAAACAGCTCATTAAAAAAAGCGAAACTTTAACCGTAGAAATTTTAGAGCTGACCGATACACAGCTTGAGGCTGTCCGCAGGCTTAACCATGTCTATGACGTTTCTTATGAAAATAACAGACTGACCGTACAGTGCAGTGGCGGCAGCCACAACCTGATTCATCTTCTGTCTTACTTACAGGAGGAAAACATTGCCTTTGGGCGTGTTTATTCGGAACTTCCGACTTTAAATGATGTTTTCCTTGAAATTACCGGAAGCGAATTAAGAGATTAACTTACATTGAGAGGAGGTTTATAATGTTTTTACGATTGTTTTTATACAGGCTGAAAAGTATATTTCTTCAAAAGGACCTGACCTTTTGGACATTGGCTTTTCCACTTATCTTAGGCACATTCTTTTACCTGGGCTTTGGCAGGCTTCTAAACGGCACAGAGCTGGAATTAAACACAATTCCTGCCGCTGTCGTGACGGTTCATGAAAATACTGCCTTTGAAACGGTCTTAAAAGAAGTTGAAAAATCAGACGGAAAAGCCTTATTTGATTTGACCTTTACCGATGAAGACACTGCCATCGCAATGTTAAAGGAAAATAAAGCCACCGGCATTTTTTATGTTGATGCCACACCGCACCTGACCGTTGCGGAAAACGGCATGGAACAGACCCTGATGCAGTCTTTTTTATCCCAATACTGCACCCAGAGCAGTGTATTTGAAAAAATTGCCGCAGAACACCCGGAAAAGCTGGCCGATTCCATTGATTTTTTATCCAAACGCCACTCCTACGGCAGTGAAATTTCTCTGGCAGATGCTTCCTACGACCCGTATATGCAGTATTTTTATGCTTTGATTGCGATGTGCTGTCTGATGAGTGTATCTTCCGGTGTAGAATGTATCGGCACTGCCCTTGCCAACTTATCGAGCCTTGGCATGCGCCGTGAATGTGCACCGACACGCAAGTCCGTCATGATTTTAAGTGACCTCGCTGCCGCTTTTGTGCTTCAGTCCGTCGGTGTTTTTTTACTGTTTTTCTATCTGACTGTGATTTTAAAGCTGGATTTCGGAAACCGCTTAGGACTTTCCTTTGCCACAGCACTTATGGGTACGCTTTTTTCCCTTGCCGCCGGTGTTTTTATCGGAATCGCCTTTAAATGCAGTATGCACATTAAAATGGGCATTGCCCTTGTATTTATGATGGTCAACTCATTTTTTGCCGGACTTATGGCGGCAACCATGAAAGATTGGATAGAACATATCTGCCCGCTGTTTAACCGCATAAATCCGGCGGCACTGATTTCGGACAGTCTGTACGCATTAAATATGTATCCTTCCCTGACCCGCTTTGCGCGCAATATGGGCATACTGGCTGTCATGACACTGGTGCTGTGCTTTATTTCCGGTCTGATATTAAGGAGGTCTGATTATGCAAGTCTTTAAAGCTTTTTATAAATCACTGCGCAGACAGATTACTTCGGTACTGCTGTATGTTATTGCTTTTGCCGCTATCAGTGTGATTATGGCAAATACCATGTCTGAAAATACCGACACTCTTTTTACCGCAAAAAGGCTGACGGTTGCTGTGTTCGACCATGACAATACAGATGAAAGCCGCGTGCTGTATAATTACCTTGACCGAACACAGAACCTCACTTCCATAAAAGACGACAACGAAGCGATTGCTGATGAATTATTTTTCAGAAATGTGGATTATGTGCTGATTATCCCTGACGGCTTTTCTGAAAATCCGGATTCACTTAAAAATGTGAAACAACAAAACAGCAGTTATGCTTACTTTTTAGATAACAGCATTGACACTTTCTTAAATGTATTTTTTAATTTCAGAAATACCGGATATTCCTGCGATGAAGCCGCGCGGCTTACTTACGACTGTATCGGTTCTGTAGAGGAAGCAACACTGCTTTCCGATACCCGGCAGGACGATGTGCAGATTACCGTTCAAAATATTGAACGCTATTTTCACTATCTTCCGTACATTTTTATTGCTACTGTCATTACAAGCCTTGGCGGACTGCTGCTGATTTTCCGTGAAAAAAATGTCAACTACCGGATACGGTGCAGTGCCGTATCCACCGTCCGCCACAATACGGCGCTTGCCCTTGCCTGCCTGACATACAGCATTTTATTATGGCTTGTTTTTATGGTGCTGGCTTTGGCGGTCTGTGGAAAAGGGCTGCTGTCGGTACGGGGACTGATGCTGGTTATCAACAGTTTTGTATTCCTGCTGGTTTCTGTCGGCATTACCTACCTTATCAGCTTTTTGGCTTACAATCCGAACATTTTAAATATGTGGTCTAATGTTATCGGGCTGTGCATGTCCTTTTTATGCGGTGTTTTTATTCCAATGGAATTCTTAGGAAAAAAATGTCATAAAGGCGGCACACTTTCTTCCTGCTTACTGGTATATCCGCACCGATGAGCTTTGTACACAGTATACAGGAACTTCCAGTGAGTTAAAGACCTATGCCATATATCTGGGAATCCAGCTTTTGTTTGCCTTTGCGGCATTTAGCGCAGCACTGGTCATTTCCCGTTATAAAAAAGATTCTGTATTATAAATCACAAAAAGCAGATAAGAAACCACTTTTACGGATTTCTTATCTGCCTTTTTTATTTGCATTTTTAATTTGCAAATTCCAGCCGTACCGAGCCGTTATTGCTGACTGCATACAGGTTCGTATCTGCCTGTGTATTTTGTGCGGTATAAGGATTTAACACTTTATTGTCATTGACATAGACACTGCCGTTGTCGGTGTGTGCTTCCACGCGGTACGCACTTTCCGGCTTTGGCGCCGTTACCTGTATTTTACCGTTATTGGTTTTACAGGTCACCGTTCCCTCCCATGCTCCGGCAAGCTCTACATTGCCGTTATTGCTTGAAAAAAGCTCTCGCCCTTAAATTCTGCATTTACCGTTATTTTACCGTTACTGCAATGCACCTGCGCATTTTTCTCGCAAATCATCTGCATCAGTTCAATTTTGCCATTGTCCGACTGTACATTAAGATTCTGTGTCGTAAACCAGGCATCGGCTGTCACTTTTCCGTTTGACGTATCAATTTTTACCGTATCAAGGGCTGCTTTTTCCGGCACATAGACCGTCACTACATTTTCCCGGTTTTCAAACAACGCGGCAAAACCGAAGTCTAAAATCCAAAATCCTCCGCTTGTTTTTTCCTCTATGCGGATTTTCCCATTGTCAACCGTAACCTGTGGTGTGCTGTGTGTATCCTCATAGGTCACGCTGTAACCGAAGGTATCATCCTGTGACGGCTTTATTTCAACTTTGGCATCATCCGCTTCAATCTCGATGTCTTTGATTTGTGAAATACCATAGCGCTCATCAGAATAAGCACTGCCTTCCAGTTCAATACCGCGTCTTGAAATAAAAACACCGCTCTTTGCACCCGCAAAAACGCCCGATACAAAACAAATCAATCCCGCGCCGATACACACGGCGGCTGTTATTCCTGTAATCTTTATCCATTTTTTCATCTTCTTCTCCATTCCGCAGGCATTTTAATGCACAAGGAACCGCGGACTGAATTTATTCAGTTCTGCGATAAATTCAGAATTGTGACGCCTGCAGCACAATTCTGTTATGCGAAAATCTTTGGTTTATGGATTTTCGCATTTCTCCATTCTTTATTAGAAATCCACATCACAAACTTTTTAATCCCTATAACGCATCCATATGTCAGCAGCGCCGTAAGTAGTCCCAGTCCTACGCTCACCAGTCCTGCACCAATCAGCATAACCGCTGTCGGTATATGTAAAAACACGGTAACCAGCGCCGTTCCCACGGTAAATAATCCGGCAGCTACCATGACCGCCGCCGCAAATCCCAATGACAGCACCACTGCCGCAACGGTAATCACCACCGCAAACAGCACACAGACTGCCGCCAGTAAAAGACTTGCCCAGATTGGGGAAGTAATCACCGCCAATGTAATACCTGCCGCCGTATGCTTTTTCTTTGCGGCTGTCTGTCCGTTATCACTTCCAAAGCCCGGATTCTGTCCGGAACCTGCTGCGCCTGCAAATCCATTTTCCGTGGCAGCATCTTCCGCTGCCCTTTTTGCAAGCTGTTCGGGTGCGCCCAGCTCCTGCATTACTTTTTCCGCATTTTCTACACCGGCATCATCAAAATATTCCCGGTAATATTCCATGATATTTTCTGCTTCCTGCGGCGGAATACCATGCAGGTTATTCTGTAAAATATCTAAATATTCTTCTCTCGTCATTGCTTTTCCTCTCCTGTCAATATTCTGTCAATATTGGATTTGTATGCAATCCACTCTTTCCTGTACATTGCAAGCTGCTCTCTGCCCTTGTCCGTAATCTGATAATACCGTCTGTTTCTTCCTGCAAACGGCTGGTCATAGGTGACAAGATATGCTTCCTTTTGCAGTCTGCGCAGTACCGGATATAACGTGGATTCTGAAATATCCACAACCTCTTTAACATTCTGCGTCAGGATGTATCCATACATATCTTCCCGCTCCAGAACAGACAGAACACAGGCATCCAGCAGTGCCGAACCAATCTGAAAAATCATTTCTGTCTCCGTTTCTTTTTATTATTTTGTTGCATGATATTATATGTCATATAATATCTTTTTATTTATATTATTACACTACACGTTATCTGTCAAGTCTTTTCCAGTAACCTCCTATTGCTCAAATGTTACAAAATTGTTACAATTCATTTGTAATCAGCTGATACAAATAAACGAAAAACAAGGAGGCAATAATTTTATGTGTTTTAACTTTAATAGCTGTTCCGAGTTATTTAGCGTAATTTGCAAGTTTTTTAACTTCGGTTGCTAATATCCGTCGTAGGCGAAGTTTCATAAAGTAAAAATCCGGCAGACGCCGGTTGAAAGGTCTGATGTTTCAGCCTGCCAACCGGTTTTCTGCCGGATTTTTTAATTGAATTTCAACTTGAATTTTAAAATCAATGTGCTATAATGATTCCCATGCAGATATGGTTCATCGGTAGAACACCGGCTTCCCAAGCCGGAAAGGCGGGTTCGATTCCCGTTATCTGCTTTTTTCATGCAATCATTTTTATTTTATGTATACTTTCTTTTTAAAATGCTTTCTTACCACAAGTACAATCAATCCCGCAATGACAAGTCCTGTTACAATCCATGCCCATACCGGTACATTTTCAATATTATAACAACGCACATTAATCCACATCTGATTGATACGCGCATTTTCCTCGGTGTCAAAATAACTCATGACCGCACTGCGCTCTATCATTTCTTCGGTTGGATACTGCGCGGATAACTGGCGGTGTGTCTGTTCTGCCGGAACCGTCAGCATATACTTTTTATCTTCCGTATCACCGGAAAAGAAATAACCGAGCGGATAGGTCACGGTATCTTCCCCTCCGTCTTCTGCGCCGTAATTCCATTTAATATAGTCATAGACCACCGGACTGTCCCCGCCGGAAATCACGGACGTATATCCGATATAATCCATATTGCGGACTGCATTTTCAGGCTTTGAAAGGAAATTGATAAACCCTTCTGCCGCCTGCTTTTTCTCTTCGCTGTCTTTAATGCCGTTCTTTAACATGCACCAGCCGTCAAAATACAGATTCGTGCTTTCTCTTGGCACTGCAAAATCCAGATAAAAATCATCTTTTTCTGCCTGATCCATCGTATACACGGCATCGCCCGACCACTGATAGCCCGCTACCACTTTTCCGGTAATCATATCGGCTTTTGCACTGTCTGTTTCAAAAGAGTAGGCATTTTCTTTAACTGCCTGCAAATACTCCTGAATCTGCTCAATCGTTTCTTCAGATGTATCATTCATTTCTGCCGACAGACGTTCTTTATAATCTGCGGCATTTAAAAAGGAAGACGACAACAGCTTATCCGACTTTATCGCACCGGCCGCTGCAAACATTGAATCCCTGACATTATCCTTAATCGTAATCTGCCGTTTAAACTTGTCATTTGAAATAATTTTCCACGTAGAAGCTTCCTCTTCTGTGACTTCCTCCGGATTGTATACAATCCCTGTAATGCCCCACATATACCCGGCGGCATAACGGCTCCATGCCTCCCCGTTAATCGTATTTTCATCAAAGGTACTGCGGATAAACGGTGAAACGCCGCGTGTGTAATAATTTTCTGTTACATTTTTATCAAAGAACTGCTCTGAAAACGGTTCCAGCCAGCCCTCAGCCATCAGCTTCATAATCATGTATTCCGACGGACATATCAAATCATACTCATCGCCGAGTGTCAGCATATTATATAATTCTTCATTTGTTCCGACGGTGCTATATTCGACCACAACTTTTTTACCGTAAATCTGATAATACCAGTCTTCAAAATCCTTTACAATAGAATTTTCACCCTTAATTTCACCGCTGTCCAATTCTATCGCTTCGTCCCAGTCCCCAGTATCAATGTATTCTTCCCAGTTACACACACGCAGGATGATAGTATCCGAATCCGATGCCATTGCCGCCTGCTCACTGTTTTTTAAAGAAAAAATATCAACTGCCCCCACTGCTGTTGCGATGCCTGCCAGCAGTACAATGGAAATTATGACGGACAACAGCCGCTTATACCGTTTACTCATCAATTTCAGTCTCCTCTCCTGCTGCCTTCTTTGCCGGTGCCAGATTTAATACAAGTTCAACCACAACAACGACCAAAAAGATAATCGTAGACAGCGCCCACAGTGCCGTCTTAATCTCTGTCTGTGAACCCTTTGTCGCATTTACTACATAAGTACTAATCGTATCAAAGGTTGCCGGTTTCGTATAGGTTGCAACAAAATAATCATCCAGTGAAAGTGTGATTGCCATGACAAACCCTGATAAAATTCCCGATGCAATTTCCGGAATAATCACTTTGACCAGCGCATAAAACGGTGTTGCCCCCAAATCGAGCGCCGCTTCGTAAATGCTCGGGTCCATCTGCTTTAACTTCGGCACTACCGCCAGATAAACAAACGGCGCACTCAAAACCACATGTCCCAGTACCAGTGGAATATATGTATCCTTGCTCACACCGAACACAACCACGAGCAGAATACACATTGAAAATCCGGTTACAACATCTGCATTGACAACCGGCACCTGATTGAGCGCACTCATTGCCGTTTTCACTCTTTTTTTAGAATAAAATGCACCAATTGCACCCGATGTACCAAGAATCGTTGCAATCAAACCACTGCCCACCGCTAAAATCACTGAGCCTAAAATCATGTTTAACAGCTCCGGTGTCGTAAAAAGTGTCACATAATTATGCACGGAAAAAGACCGGAACGGTCCGATATTGGCAGCATCCGTAAAGCTGTAGACTGCCAGAATCAGAATCGGTGCATACATAAATAATAAAACCAGACCAATCCATCCGTATCTGAATCCTTTTTTCATTATAATAATCTCCATTCCGCAGGCATTTTAATGCCGGAGGAATCGCGAGCCAAATCTTATTTGGCTCTGCGATAAAAAGCGACTTTGTGACGCCTGCGGCACAAAGTGCTAACATCAAGCTATGCTTGACGTGAAGAATCTTAGATTTAAGGATTCTTCACACTAATCCCCTGCCTGCATTTTCCGTATCATTTCCCTCGGATACGACCGCCACGATACCGATAATAAATAACAGTATCAGGGCAATCATTGAGCCGTTGTGCCAGTCGTATGCGCTGAAATAGCTACCAATCAGACTGCCCATGATGTACGTGCTGTTATAGAGCATATCCAGCACAACATAGTTCGTCATCGCCGGTAAAAACACCATGGAAACCCCGCTGACAATTCCAGGAATTGACAGCGGAAAAATAACCTTTATAAATGTCTGAAATGAATCTGCACCCAGATCGCCCGCCGCTTCTATCAGCGAAGAGTCCAGTCTTGAAAGCGTTGTATACAGCGGCAGAATCATAAACGGCAGAAAATCATACGTCATTCCGATAACCGTATTTAAAAACGGGTGAAATGCCAAATTTCCTTCTATTAAAGAAGGATTTCTTTTAATGCCGTAATACGCAGTGTAAAGTTAATCCACATCGGCAGCACAAAAAGCATCAGAATAACACCCTTTCTTTTTAATGCACTGCCCGCTAAAATATACGCCACCGGATAGGCAATCACCAGACAGACCAGTGTCACCGTTACCGCCAGTACAATACTGTAACATAACGTCCCCATTGTATTGGGGTCGACAAAGAAATTTTTCAAATTATTTAATGTAAACTGTCCTGAGCCGTTGGTAAAGGCATAATAAAACAGCACAATCAAAGGCGCAGCCACAAAAAATGCAAGGAACACGCCATACGGAATCCCCATCTGTCTGCGCGAAAACACGTTTTTCATATTCTACTCCATTCCGTTTCTACTTCTTCAACTGAAATTTCATCTTGTCTTCCGGCATGACTAAGCTGACCTTATCGTTCATATTCCACAGATATTCGTCATCTACAATAAGGTCATGTCCGTATTCGGTACGCACAACGTAGCTGTAGTGGTCGCCCTTGTAAATCAGGTTGATAATCTCTCCCGATACAAGACCGGCTTCTGCCTCATCGCTCATCTCAATGTCGTCCGGCTGAATGGATACCTGTACTTTTAACTTGGAAATATCCACCGTTTCTCCGTTTTCATCAATCAGCGCATTGTCCTTCATCTTCGACTTCGGTACAACCTTTGTCAAATCACAGCGGATGACTTTTCCGTTAAAATCTAATGTATAGTCGCTGTTTATTGTTGTTACAAAGCTGGTTGTATGGTCCTCGGCAAGCATGACATGAATACCGTCCGGCTCTAAACAGATACCGACTTCATCACCGACCGCATAACACTTTGTGGTACGGATAATAATTTCGTACTTTCCGGATTCCACCGCCACTTCATAATGCATCCCCTTAAAAATAACCGAAGTTACAACACCTGCAACCGTTCCGTCCTGCGGCGCCGTAATAATAACGTCTTCCGGTCTGACAACGACATCAACCAGTGTTCCTTCCGGCACATCATCCATTCCGGTAAATTCCCCGCCGCAGAAACGCACCTTCATATGTCCTGTCATAATACCTTTGAAAATGTTACTCTCTCCGATAAAATCGGCTACAAACGCATTTTTCGGTTCATTGTAAATGTCCTCCGGCGTACCAATCTGCTGGATTTTTCCCTCCGAAAGCACCACAATTTTATCCGACATCGTAAGCGCTTCTTCCTGGTCGTGCGTTACATAGATAAATGTAATGCCAAGCTGGTCGTGCATATTTTTTAATTCAAGCTGCATTTCCTTACGCATTTTTAAATCCAGTGCGCCTAACGGTTCATCTAACATCAGAATTTCCGGCTCGTTGACAAGCGCTCTCGCAATCGCAATACGCTGCTGCTGTCCGCCGGAAAGTGTTGCAATCTTTCTGTCTTCAAAGCCTTCCAAATCCACCATTGCCAGAACGTGCTTGACTTTTTTGCGGATTTCTTCTTTCGGTTAACTTTTTGAGTTTTAATCCAAATGCAATATTTTCATAGATATTCATATGCGGAAACAGGGCATACCGCTGAAATACCGTGTTAATCGGTCTTTTGTTTGCAGGTAGATGTGCAATGTCCCTGCCATCTAATAAAATTTCTCCGCTTGATGGCAGTTCAAATCCGGCTATCATTCTGAGTGTCGTTGTTTTTCCGCACCCTGACGGTCCTAAAAATGTTACAAATTCTCCCCGCTTTACTTCAAGATTAAAATCATCCACTGCCTTAAAACCATTATCACTGTAAACCTTGGTAATATGTTTTAGTTCAATGATATTTTCTGCTTTTTCTGCCATTCTTCTTTTCCCTTTCGCCTCTTTATGTCAATTCAATTACCGCTGAAATTTGCCTATCTTTTTAATAACAAAAAAAAAGTGCCACAAATCAAGCATTTTTGATGATTTATGGCACAAAATATTAAAGATAACCGGATTCCCGAAATTTCCATACAAAAAGCCGGTACACCAATCGTTGATACGACTTAAATACCGGCTTCCCTGAAAATAAAAAGAGCGCGAGACGGGGATCGAACCCGCGACCCCCTCCTTGGCAAGGAGGTGCTCCACCACTGAGCCACTCGCGCATAAAATATTCAACTGACAAGATTGAATTATATAGGAATCTCCTTTAAATGTCAAGCATTATTTTTGACTTTTTGTTGATTTTTTTCAATAAAATTTTATTATGAAAATTTTGGTAGCAATTTATTTACTTTCCATTCATAATCTGTTCAAAAGTTTATCGCATTTTCGACACATTTATCTATTATTATAAATACTGTGATGAGGCAGTAAGCTTTTTTACAATTTTCATAAACCAAAACCAACCAAAAACCAAATGAGAGCAGATGTAAATATTTCGCGCATTTACATCTGCTCTTATTTTTGTTTTATAAGTGAAACTGAACCGGACACTCTTGGTCTTTTCTGTATCCTTCCCACTTCCAGGGCGGATTAGGGGCTTTCATCCATTAGTGACATGTGCCGTCAGGCACAACGACAACAACCGATGCCAAAGCTTTTCAGCTTTAACACCGGTTTTATCTTTTCTATAGAGCGCGAGACGGGGATCGAACCCGCGACCCCCTCCTTGGCAAGGAGGTGCTCCACCACTGAGCCACTCGCGCATATTTCCCTGCATCTGGTTGTCTTACGACTGCCGCAATGCAAGGAATAATATACACCATTTTTAATGTATTGTCAATAACTTTTTTTGATTTTTCTGTCAATTTTTCTGTCACTCAAATCTTAGCGGTGTAATATTATACCCGCTTTTCGAATCCACACTGATAAGAGTTGCACCCCGTTGTTCTTTCTGGTTCTCAATGCCCGGATAAGCAATGTAATCAATTGATTTACCGTAAACCAGTTCAATGCCCTCATAATAGATTCCAAAGTCATTCACATGGTCATGTCCGCAAAACATCGCCACCGTACTTTTTAATTCCAATGCCCTTGAAAAGATGCCGCTGTGCATCTGCGACACATCTATTGCCTCACGCTTTGTACCAAAGACCGGTGTACCGGTATCCCATGCCGTCTGATATTCCTGAAGCGGAATATGGAAAAACATCAGTGTTTTTGCATCTGCTCCATACTGTCCCTGCAACAGTCCAATCTGCTTTGCATACCACTCCACCTGGTCATCACGAATATAATCATACCCCAGACTGCCACCGTTTTTATCAAAAATGCGGTCGCCGGAATCCAGCATGACCAGTCCCATAACAAGATTTCCTTTTTTATTGCACAATTTAAAAATGCCGTTGGTGTAGCCGGAAAGCGTTTCATTTTTCGGATAAATGCGAAGTGTGCTGCTCTGCGCCAGCATGGCTGCGATTGTAGATGATGAAAACTGGTCAAAAAAATGTATGATCATGATTTCCAAAATGTCCATGTCCATGGAATCCCTATCGTATCCATCAGTTTACTGACAACATTTAATGCACGCATGCCGTCATTGGCATCGTATCCGTCCACACCAAAAATGACATCTCCCGTCAGCACGATAAAATCCGGTGTTGTGCGCTGTATCATTGTATACACGGTATCAATCGCCTGTATATCCTTTTTATAAGAACCTTCCGTTCCCGTAATATGAATATCCGTCAGCTGCAGAATGTTAAAATTGCGCGAATCGTCATTGCTGTTCATCTGATAACAGCCGTCTTTGCCCATCTTCATCTGAAGCCCGCGGTTTGGCACTTTCTCCAGTGTATCCAAAAAATGATACACATTGATATAATCACCGGTTGCATACTGCGTTTCATCGCTGTATTTCTGCGTAACAGCCGAAAGTGTCTGTTTTTCCTGCGTATCAGATTTATCGGTTTCTGCCGCAAACCACGCACCGGTATTTAACAATTTACCGGACGGTGTCGTAAAAACATACCAGCCTGCTGTCAGTGCCAGTGCAAGCAGTGATAAAAGTATCAGATTTTTATGCCGCTTTCCGGCTTTCTTTTTGTTTTTCTTAATCTGTTCCCGCTTCAACTACCCTTTCACCTCTTTTTTATTATTCACTGCTATTTATTTTATTCGAAACGCCTTAAAATTAAACTCTTATAAATCTTTAAATTTCTTAAGACTTTGTCTGCAATTGTTTATTGTAGCATACTGTGGAATAATTTTCAAAAAGGTGTCGTAACTTTTTATTTAACATTTTAAACCGGTCCGATAAACCGCCCTATCTGCAAAAGTACTTTCTAATAAATATTTGGTTCATGAAAATCGGGAAATCGGGTTGATGGAAGCCGACAAACTACCGGCTTCCCTAAAAATAAAAAGAGCGCGAGACGGGGATCGAACCCGCGACCCCCTCCTTGGCAAGGAGGTGCTCCACCACTGAGCCACTCGCGCATAATACAAATATTAAATTTGCTGTTGCTTATAAACTCGCACCAACGAATATAAGTATATCTGATTTTAACTTCTGTGTCAATCTTTTTTTACAAATTTCTTGTAATTTTTCTGCAACATTCGTTACAAACGCCCCACCCATCATAAAATCAGCCTTTGCCTTTATTATCAAAAATCATCAAAAAACAGACCGCCGTGCGAATCCGGTAAAATAATTTCACCTTTCACACAGCGGTCATTATTTTTTATATCTTACTTTTTATTTTGCATGACGCTTTTTCGATGTAACTACCAGACCAAAGCATCCAAATGCTGCCAGTAACATGACTGTATACGGAAGTGTCTGCGCCATATCTGCTGTTTTTACATCGTCTGTATCTGTATTATGTGTCGTATCTGCTGACCGAACTATATCATAGCTGACAACAAAATCACTGAATCCCGTTGTTTCTATTACAATACCATTTGCAGATAACTGCACCGGCATGTTTTCTATTTCTCCGTTATCCTTCACATGATACACAACAAAACTGTCCTGTTCCCCTGTTCCGTCCGGATATGCAAGAAGAAAACGAATTGTTCCCTGTACCAATTCTGCCGTATTTCCTGCCATATCTGTCAGACCGATGTGGTAATAAGCGTTATTTGCCTTTAATGCCATAGCCTGACTTTCCAATTTATTTTTGATTGCAAACTGCTGTTCATTCTCTGTCACAGTTGTCAAAATAAGCTTTATTTGGTCGGCTGTAAGCACAGTTCCATCCACAGTCTTTACAACCGCATCAGGACCGATTGTTGCCGCTGCCACACCTTCAACTGTAATATCTACATACGCGGCTTCCGGTTTTGTTGACTCTGCCGGTGTCGTTGGCTGTTCCGGTGTCGTTGGCTCTGCCGGTGTTGTCGGCTGTTCCGGTGTTGTTGGCTGCTCCGGTGTTGTCGGCTGTTCCGGTGTCGTTGGCTGCTCCGGTGTCGTCGGCTGCTCCGGTTCGCTTGGCTGTTCCGGTTCTGCTGTGACTTCCCTGCCGTCTACGATAAGCTTTACATCAGAGAATGTTACATCGGCATTTCTTGCCACATACATACCCACATAGACATAATCGGAATCAATCGTTGTCAGTTTGAAATCAAATCCGCCCGTAACGGTTGCTTCCTGACCGAATGTGCAGGCATATCCGTCTGCATTGCTTTCAATCTTTAAGTCTACGGTATCTCCATTTGTAATCGCATTTTCACAAGTTCCGCCCTGTGTCAGCACACCGCTCTTTCTTGCAAAGCAGTTCCATGCGCCGCTCTTTAACTTTAACGGTCCTGCCGCTACATAATCACCCAGTGCATTGGTTGTATTTGTATCAAGATACATATCATCTCTTGCCATTAAACCAAAGGATACCTGGTCATTGTTGTCAAAAGAATTAATGGTTGCTTTTGCTGTCAGTGTAAAACTGCTTGCTGCCGGTACTTTGTAATAATACATGGCAATACCGTCTGCCGTGCTTCCAATCTTACCCTTATTTTTTCTGACTGCAATGTGGATATTGCCGTTTGCATCTGTTTCCAGTGTATGGTTATCCGTTGACGGATTGCCACCGACATTTCCAAATACAGAACCGCTCCAGATACCTGCTTTCTTCCAAAGTGTACTCTCACCCGTTACCGGTGTATAATCCGCTTCCTTATAATCCGAATTCGGCTTTAAGACTTCGCTCTTTACTGGCGCTTCTGCGGATAAAATGTGGTCTGCAATGCCTGCCACATTTAACTTCTTGATTTCCTGTGTCAGCATATATGCATTGTAACGCGCACCGTAAATGTTGGTGTGTGTATTATCCACGCTTGCGGCACTGGATGATGTCCATGAATGTAAATTTACGGTTTCATCTGCGCCGAGTGAATCATACAGATTCTTTGTCAGTGTTGTCATATCCACTACAGGAACATTGACATCACTGCCTAATTTTCTGACGGCTTCTGCGTAGTCGCCGCCCGCATAAGTCTTTCCTTCGCTGACAGTATCGGCTGTAACGTGCAGATTTGAGCTGCTCCATTCACCGTTTGCGGTTCTTCTGACAATCGGTGTGCATAAAATTACTGTTACACCCTTTTCCTGTGCAGGTTTTACATAATTTTCATATAATGAATTTGCAAAAGAGCCTTCTGCCGTATAATCGCCGTTCGGGTCTGTATATCTGCCGTCTTCTGCCTTTTCATCATTGTGTCCGAAGCCTACCAGCAGATAATCTCCGCCTGTCATGCCTTCCAACAATGTCTTATAGTTGTCTTCTGACGTAAAGCTCTTTGAGCTTCTGCCTGAAAGTGCAAGGTTTTCAACCTTTAATGTGCTGTCAAAATAGTTGGATAACTGTGTACCCCAGCCGTATCTCGGATAGTAGTATGCATCTGTAAAGCTGCATACGGTTGAATCGCCGACTACCCATACAGTTGCCTGTTCTTCTGACGGTGTATCCGGCTCTGACGGTTTACTCAATTCCTCGTGCTTTTCACCAATTTCGGTAATCAATGTCTGTCCATATTTTGTCCAATACTCTGATACTTTTGTGTAATTACCGTCTGCATCTTTGATATATGCTTTTAATTCATTTTTACCATTTACAGTAAATGTCTGTTGTCCATCCGGATTGTTTCCTGCAACCTGACTTGGCATCTTAACGGCTGACGAAATCGTTAAATCCATATTCTGTAACTGCTGTGCAATCATTGCAGAAGTCAGGAAACCTCCCAGCTTATTGCTGTGTGTCTTATCTCCCTGTGCCATTACCTGTGTACCGTATTCAGATACCCCATTTGATGCTGCCGTATCGTTGGCATAAGCCGTTTCATACATTGTCTTTGTCAACTCAAACGCATCCATAAGCAGTACATTCTGTTCTTCTGCCAGCTGTTTTACCGCTGTTACATATGCGTTGTTCTCTGTAACAAGCGTTCCCGTTGTTGTATCTGTTGAATCATGGTGCGCCTTAATTGTACCGTCTGCCGTATAATAAAGTCTTGAAACCGGTGTTACAAGAACAGGTTTTGCACCTGCTGACTTTGCCACTTGAATATACTGCTGTAAGTACCATTTATATGTTCCACCGCAGTCATACGAATAAAATGTATCACCGTATTTATCTGTAAGTGTTGACGGTGTTGCCACTTTTGTTCCTGCGGTTGTCGGATAAATACCGTTTTCATCCGGTGTCCCTAACGGCACATAGCGGTCTTCTAAATAACCGGACTGGTTTGAACAGTCATTATGTCCAAACTGAATAAACAGATAATCTCCCGCTTTAATATTTTCTGCAATCTTATCCAGTGAACCTTCGTTAATAAAGTTTCTGCTGCTTCGTCCGCCATTGGCATAATTGACAACCTTGACCTTTGAATTATCAAAGAAACTCTGCAAATATTCGCCCCATGAACCTTCTGCCTGTGCCTTGCCGGACATATACATTCCGTTTGCAGAATAATCCTTTACCGTAGAATCTCCTGCAAGGAAAATATTAACGCCCTTTCCCAGTTCAATATCCGAACCTGTAGAAGACGGGTCTTCGTAACCTTCTCTTACAAATGCTTCTACTTTATATTCTGCTGCTTCACCAGTTGTTCCACTGATAGTCTGCGGAATAACAACAACCTTAATATGTTTGCCTTCTGCTTCTGACGGAATGGTAAAACTCTTATCTGCATTTGCCGTAGAACTGCAGCTAAGTGTTTCTGTTCCGTCATCTGCAACGATATACCAGCGGATAACCGAAGCATCACTGGCATCATTTACTTCGCCTAAAGAATAGCCAACTGTGAGTTTGTGTCCCGGATATGGCGCATTAATATCACCGTTATCCACAACATAAGGAACCCTTGTAAATGCAACGCCGTCTGCTTCCTTTGTGTATGCCTTTGGTGTCCAGCCGTTAAAATAAGCTGTTACATCAACTGCATTTGCTGTATCCTCAGACATAATTCCTGTTACACGGGCAGATAAATCCACTTCCGTACCGTCCGTGCGTGTTGTATTAAATTCATTATATTTTGCATTTTCCGGCTTTTTACCGCTCATCTCCGTCCAGCCGTCTGCAACGATAAAGTCACCTGCAAGCTTTGTATTTAAAAATGTCACATGTGCATCAGCGCCCCACGGTCTGCCGAAGTATCCCGGTGTCACCGTTAATTCATCATTTGCTGTAATAACACAATTTCTGAACAGATAACCGTTTTTTGTATCAGATGTCGGTTTGTGTGCTGTAATATATCCGCCGACTGAATTGGTACTGTATCCGTACCATTTTAATTCGCAGCCGTCAAATACACAGTCACCGTCACCGAAAATATAATCCGTATTTCCTTCAATACGGCAGTTCTTAAAATACAGACTGGTTGCGGAATTTCCTGTATACAATGTATCCTGGCTTCCTAAAAATGCGCAGTTTGTAAATTCCACTTTATCTGCTTCCACTGCCATCGCTGTTGCACGCTCAGTTGCTGCCTTGGAAGCTACATCTGTACCATATTTTCTCTGTGGAAGTCCTGTATCCGCCGCCGGTGTTACACCGTCTTCAATTTCTTCGTCTGTTAGATACCGGTTAAATGAATTTTCAAACACAATGCCGTCTGCGCTAAATCCGGTTGCCGTATTTTTTACGTAAACAGCACAGCCCCACTTCGATGCAGTTGACTTTGCATACTGGTCATACGCATTTTCCACATTATAATATCCTGTGCCGTCTGCACTGTAATATTCATAACCGATTCCGTAATACCATGTCATCAGAACCTCTTTGTCTGAATCATTAACAAGGGACAAATATGGTGTTGTAATGATAACCTGTTCACGGTAAGTTCCCGGTGCAATATGAATCGTAATGCGTTCTTCCTCCGAAGACGGATTCATTGCTGCTGCTGCCGCAACTGCCTCTTTTACCGTATTATAATTATATTCTGCCTTGTCTTCATAACCCACATATAAATCCGGCACACGTGTCATTGGTTCTGCCGCTGCTGTCGATACAAATAAAATATCTTTCTTTACCGCAGCACCGTTTACAACTACATGAGTCGTTGTGCGGTATCCGTCTGCTGCTGCACTGACTGCATAAGCACCGTTTCTCAATGATATTTCATAGCCATCATTTGTTACCGTTCCTGCATACACATAGTTGTCATCTACGTTGGTAAATGTAAGTTCTGTTACATTTGTTCCAGCCTCTAATCCTGTAAATTCACCATTTACCGCATAAACTGCCTTTGCCGCTACAATAATATCCTCTGTATGATTCTGATTGTCATTTACTGTTTTTCCGGAAATGATTTCATAGTCATTTACTCCCTGTAAAGAAGCTGTATATTCTACATCCGGTTCAAGAACTGCCGTAAATGAAAAATCTTCTGCAATCTTTAATTCAACGGCATCTGCCATTGCACCTTCTGCCGGTTCCATTGTCACTTTTAATTTTGATATATCATAGCCTTCTGTAAAACCACTGATTTTTCCGGTATATGTATAGACACTCTTTGTTTCAACTTTCAGACTGACATTCTCCTTACCGGTCAATACCTCTGATATATCTGTCGTTACAACCTTTGTATCATTGGTGAAACCGATGCCGGTTACACCTGAAAGCACTGCAGTGTATTCTTCTCCTGCCGCCAGTGAAACACTGTAGGAATTTCCGTTCAACTTGGCCTGCGTTGCTGTATTTGTACGTTTATTCATAAACAGTAACTGACATCCTGAAATATCCTCTCCATTTAATTCAATCGTACCACTTACTGTTACAGCCGGTATTCTCATCACTCTGTTATAAATTGGTTTACCAGCAGCTGCTGTAGTATAAATTTTATAGGAACCGCTATACTGGGCAATAAATTCATATTTTGTTCCTACATTTGTAAAACTTTCCGTATCCTTCTGTGTTCCACCTTCTCCAAGATAGGTAAATACAAGTTCGCCTGTGACAGCGTTGCTTGATGCCATATACACTACAATCTTATCCCCGGCTTCTACATTGGCAATCGTTATATTTCTTCTGCCTTCACCACCTGTACCGTTGCAGTAATACATCCCACCTGCGGTATATCCATCTGCATAAGCCGTTTTCGCAAGTGCATTGGTTCCATAATTTTTGCTGCTCGTTGAAAACAGGCGGTCATTCACTGTATGTGTCAATGTCAAATCGCCAAATACTGTTGTGCCTTCCGCAAATTTTCCGGCACTGCTGACATTTTCGCACTGTTCCCAGTCCTGTGCGCTGATATGGTTGTTGTACAGTTGTGTGTCACTTTCCTGTACAGCACCAAAGTCCCAGACGTCAATTTTCTGGCTGTTGCGGCAAAAACCCCGGTAAATGCCGATGTTTCAATGCCTGTTACAAATAACAGCATTGCACATAAAAAACAGCTCAAACGTTTCTTTGTCTTTTTCCCCATAACTCCTCCATTCCGGTTTTTAACCATAATAAAAATCCGACAGAAAAGCCCAGTCCTTTTCTGTCGGATTTTATTATAAAGTCTGACCTCGTGTCAGAGTCAATATTTTTTGTTCAATTTATACAATATTTTGTTCTACATCAGATACAATAGGAACACTCATTAACAGATACATGACCGGTTTCCCATTTTCAACCGCCTTACTGACAATCACACCTATAATATCTCCATTAATACACATATGATGTTCTTTCATATATTGCAGATGTCTGCCAATCATCAGCTGTTTTAATGTTTCCTCCTCATAACCTGACAATTCCTCCAACGTTGCCGGAATTTTTACAATTCCCATAATTGACGGTTTCTGGCGATAGCGCACTGTATACTCATTTTCAGTCATACTATACTTTTCCATGTGCATATCTTTTACCGACCAGCCATTACAAATTGTAAATCTGCCCTGCTCCAATTCTTTTTGTGGAATCAGATAAATGTGCTGCACCTCCGGAGATTGATATAAAAATTCTTCAATTTTCTTTAACCGGCCTGCTTCCTGCAAAAGCTTTCCGCCTTCCTTATATAATACATAAATCTGCTCCACACAGTCTTTTTCATAGACATCTATCATCTGCGCCGCTTTTTGCATCAGCAGAACATCATCTTTAATACGATGCCGCACATAAGTCATATAAGCAATTTCCTTATCCATTTGCTGCATACGTTCCTGATATGCTGCTATTTCTTCCTGTATAGTATAACTTTGCATTTCAAGGAGTTTTTCATGCGGAAATCCATATTTACGCAGCAGCCTTATATTCGTTATGTCAAACACACCATCTTCATCATAGTAACGGTATCCACTGTCTTCGTTCCGTACTGCATGAATATATCCCTGATTTTCATACCGCCGTACTGTGTTGGTAGAAATATTCAACAGTTTTGCCAGCTCGCCAATTTTATATTTCAATTAATCCCACTCCTCTAACAGTTTCCCAAAGACATCGAGTGCTTCCTGAATTACCTGCGGACTTTCCATATCAATGCCGCACAGCTTTAAAAGGTCAATCGGGTGCATACTGCATCCGCCCGATAAGAACTGCTTGTATCCTTTCAGTGTCTTTTCATCGCCCTTAAAAATCTTGGAAGCAATCGCAATCGCCGCCGAATAGCCGGTTGCATACTGATAAACATAAAACGGTGTGTAAAAATGCGGGATTCTGGACCACTCCAGCGCAATCTCGTCATCAATCACCATATCTTCACCAAAATATTCTTCATTGAGCTTCCTATAGACATCGCATAATGCCTGTGCGCTCAGCACCTCGCCGTCTTCTGCCATTTTATGCGTTATCATTTCAAATTCCGCAAACATTGTCTGACGGAACAGCGTTCCCTTAAACTGTTCAAAATAGTGGTTCATCAGATATTTCTTTTCCGATAAATCCGTGCAGTTTTTCAGAAGATACTGCATTAACAGGGCTTCGTTGCACGTAGAAGCGACCTCCGCCACAAAAATGCGGTAGCCCGCATACGGATACGGCTGGTTTGCATTGGAATAATAGGTATGCATGGCATGACCCATTTCATGCACCAGCGTAAACACGTCATTTAACGTATCCGTGTAGTTTAAGAACACATAAGGGTGTACGCCGTATGTGCCCCATGAAAATGCACCGGTGCGTTTGCCTGTATTTTCATAAACATCGACCAGCCGCTTTCAAATCCTTCCTTTACCTTGGATAAATATTCCTCACCCAGCGGTGCAAGTGCCTTTAAGGCAATATCTTTTGCTTCTTCATACGGTATTTTCATCGTAATATCCGATACCATTGGTGCATAAATATCATAAAAATGCAGTTCGTCCACACCTAATACCTGCTTGCGCAATGACACATAAGCGTGCATTTTATCCAGATTGTTATGAACCGTTTCAATGAGGTTGTGATAAACCTTTTCCGGAATAAATGAACCGCTTAAATACATTTGTAAAGTGGAGTCATACTTTCTTGCCTTTGCATAAAAGCACGCCTGCTTGACATTGGCATAGTATGTTGCCGCAAGTGTATTTTTAAAATTTCCATACTGGCGGTAAAGTGCCTTAAATGCATTTTCACGGACACTACGGTCGTTGCTTTCCATAAAGACACTGTACCTGCCGTTGGTTAATTCAACTTCATTACCGTCCTCATCCAAAATCGTGCCAAACTTCACATCGGCATTGTTAAACTTTGAAAAAATCTCATTCGGTGAAGCCGTCACCTGCCCTGCCATTGCAAGCAGGCGTTCTTCCTTTTCGGAAAGGGCATGGTCTTTTTTTTTACAAGTATATCCTCCAATGCATGACGGTAAAGTGCGAGTGTATCCGAGTTCAGATATTCCTGCATCTTCTTTTCATCAATCGCTAAAATTTCCGGTGTTAAAAATGCATATTTTTCAGACAGCTTCGTAACAGCCGCCTGCGCCCTGCCGGACATTTCCTGATACACGGCATTGGCAGTATCCTCGTAATATTTCATAAATGCATACACGTATACATGCTCCACAAGCAGATCCGCTTCATCGGATTCCTTTAATGCCTGATACAGTATCAGGCGGACTCTGCCAGTCTGCCCTGATAAGCACATTTTTCCTGTGCTCTGCGGATACATTCGTTGTAATCGGCTTCCCAGGCTTCGTCTGTCGCGTAAATATCTTCGATTCTCCATTTATCCTGCTGTGCGATTTCACTTCTTTGCTTTGCCTTCTGCATATGCCCCTCCTGCACTATCTTTTCATTATTTCGTGTCATCTTCCGGAATATAACAGGTCATTGCAATTGCCAGCGCTCCCTGTCCGATATGACATGCTACGCTTAATGAAAGCGGATCCATGTGGAAATCAAACTGCGGATATGTTTCCTGTATCAGCTTTGCCCATTCTTCTGCTTCTTCACGGTTGCCGGCATAAGCAGCTTCCATATGCACACGGCCTTTTTCGGCATATTCCTTAAAACGTCCTTCCAAATCGTCCGCCATTGCCTTTAACATAATCTTCTTTGCTGAGTTCTTGCCTCTTGTCTTAGAAAATGCATCCAGCTTTTCTCCCTGAATCTGCAATACAGGCTTTAAATTTAATACCGTTCCGATTGCCGCTGCCGCCGGTGTGATTCGTCCGCCCTTCTTTAAATATTTTAAAGTTTCCAGTGTAATATAAATGCTTGACTGCATCTTTTCACGCTCCAGCACTTCCTTAATCTGTGCCGCAGAATAGCCCTTAGATACCAGTAACTTTGCATCTACACAGACTGGCGCATGGTTACGGAAATACGCTGGTTGTTGACAACCTGAACCTTCCCGTCATAATCGTCAGAAAGCATAGCCGCCGTCTGGCATGTGCCGCTTAATCCGCTGGACATCGGTATGAAAACAATCTCATCATATTCTTTTAAAAGCTTGTCCCATTCGTCCTGTAACTCGCCTACGGACGGCTGTGAAGTTGAAATATCCGCATCATTTTTTAACTTTTCGTAAAATTCTTCCTGTGTCAGATTAATCCCTTCAAAATACTGCTGTCCGTCAATAAAAAACGGCATCGGAATCACGTATACCCCAGTTCCTTTGCCTGCTCCTGTGTAATACCGCTGTTACTGTCTGTTAATACTGCTATTTTACCCATCTATATGCCTCATTTCTACTTTATCGCAAAAATCTTTTCCTTTATTGTACCTTATCTTTGAATTTGCTACAATATATTTTATAAAATTTTTATGTTAGATTGGAAGAATAACGATGAATCATACTGTTTTTCAGATTGACCCGGCTGACAGCGTTTTACAGATACATTTGCACGTTTTTTTACAGACTGCGGGGAATATGAACTTTTTTCGGACTGTGACACGCCGTATTTTGCCGTATTTTCAGACATAGACCGTACACATTGTACCGGACTGCTGACTTTTCTTATCATTGAAAATGAATCCTTTACAGAAGCGGAGGTGGCAGCTTTCGTACTGCCGGACTATCGCAGACAGGGCATTTTTACCGCCCTTTGCGGGACGGCATACCACAAAATCAAAGCACAGTACCCGGATTGTATGCTTACTGGGATTTTCCCGGATTTTTTAAAAAAATGTGCTTTATACGGCGGCACCGCCTACACCGAATATCTGATGATGCTGACGGCGGAAAATGCCTCCATGGCTGCTCCGGCTTATGTACTGCAAATGGGAACATTCTGCCGGATTCTGCTGCCTGTTCAAACATACACTCCACCAATAACCAGCTCACCTGCAAAAGATTTCAATTCCTGCAATGATAACTTTTTGTATGAAACCTGCTTTTCCGATGATGAACAGGATTTTCTGCTATACCGGGGAGAGGAAGACGAACCGTGTGCCGTATGTTCTTGATTATGAAAACGGCTTTACGAATCTGTACGGGGTCTATGTCGATGAAGACTGCCGGGGGCAGGGAATTGGCACACTGCTTCTTGCACACCTGATACCGGCTTATTTTAAAAATCACAATCTGCCGCTGATATTAAATGTCCGCAGCACCAATACGGCTGCTATGCAGCTTTACCGGCACTGCGGATTTGAAATTACAAGCTCTGTTGAATTTTCTTATTTTACTGCTTTGCCGCAATAACATCTCTCATGTCATAGTAGCCTGCCGGTTTTCCGGCAAGGAACTTGGCAGCTTCGATAGAGCCCTTTGCAAAGACAGACTTTGAATAAGCGGTATGCTTAAATTCAATGACCTCGTCCTCTCCTGCAAAGATGACTTCATGTTCTCCGACAATCGTACCGCCACGGACAGCGCTGATTCCGATTTCCTTCGGATTTCTTTGTGCGCGCTCGCCGCTTCTGTCAAACTTATAGAAATAGTCTGAACCTACCACTTCTTTGATAGAATCTGCCAGTGCCAGCGCTGTTCCACTCGGTGCATCCAGCTTCTTATTGTGGTGCTTTTCAACCAGTTCCACATCAAAGCCCGCATCACAGAATACTCTTGCGGCATCCTGGAGCAGCTTGAATAATGTATTGATACCCAGGGACATATTGGCTGACTTTAATACGGCAACCTTTTCAGACGCTTCTCGGATTTTTGTAAGCTGTGCTTCGCTTAAACCTGTTGTGCAGACAATCACCGGAAGCTTGCTTGCTGTGCAGTAATCAATCAGTGCATCCTCTGCCTTGGCTGATGAAAAATCAATGACTACGTCTGCATCAACGTCACATTTTTCAATAGATGAAAAAACCGGATAACTGTTGTGTCCGTCATCAAACGGATCCACTCCTGCTACGATTTCCACATCGGTATCTTCTTCTGCCAGCTTTGTAATGACCTGTCCCATGTGTCCGTTACAGCCGTGCATAATTACTCTTGTCATGTCCTGTTTCTCCTTATTTCTCTAAGATTCCGTACTGAATCATAGCATTTCTTAAACGTTCAAGGTTTGCATCTTCCATTTCACAAAGTGGCATACGCAGCGGTCCCATATCCCAGCCCTGAAGATTTAAGGCGTGTTTTACCGGTACAGGATTGACTTCACAGAATAATGCGTCTACCAGTTCGAGTGCATTAAACTGTAACTGTCTTGCTTCTTCAATCTTGCCTTCCGCAAACTTTGCGCAGATGTCATGTGTCTGCTGTGGTGCAACATTTGACAATACGGAAATAACACCCTTTGCGCCGATAGACATTAACGGTACAATCAGTCCGTCTTCTCCTGAATACATATCCAGACGGCCTTCTGCAAGTGCCATGGTCTTGCTCTCCTGTGCCATATTGCCTGTAGCGGCTTTAATGGCTACGATATTATCAACATCCTTTGCCAGTGTTGCTGCTGTTTCAGGCTGGATATTGCAGCCTGTACGTCCCGGCACATTGTACATGATAATCGGTAAATCTACAGACTTTGCTACGGTTGTATAATGCTTGATTAAACCTTTCTGTGTTGCCTTGTTGTAGTACGGTGTTACAACCAGACAGGCATCCACGCCTGCTTTCTGCGCTTCCTGTGAAAGATATACGGCTGTTTCCGTACAGTTAGAACCTGTTCCTGCAATGACAGGCACTCTTTTCTTTACATGGTCTGCCGCAAAACGAATGGTTTCGATATGTTCTTCATGCGTTAATGTAGAAGCTTCTCCTGTTGTTCCGCAAATTACAATGGCATCGGTAGAATTTTCAATCTGATAATCGATAAATTCTCCCAGTTTCTCATAGTTGACTTCTCCATTTGCTTTCATTGGTGTAATAATCGCTACACCAGCTCCGGTAAATACTGACATAACTCCTTCTTTCCGCTGATACCAGCCTCTCTTATTTTACAAAGGCAAAGCGGCTCATGTCTGAAATGAACCGGCCCTAAAGAATTCAATATAGTTCTTTAAGTAGCCTCCATCTAAAGATGACAGTCGCAAGACTCTTAATCTTACGCCCAGCAGAAGACCTCCAGTAATCTTCCACTTCGGCGTCATCCCCTTTCTTTTGGTTTCACCTGTGTCTGGCACATCTTACCAACGTACTGATGAATAACGCGACCTCTACTTCACTGACTGCCGCATTTTCTACGGCTCTGTTCGGTTTACAGGCTGCCCTGTAATTATATTGAATATATCACTTACTTATTATGATGTCAACTTCTATTCTGTTTCAGGCTTCTTCTTCCTCAACCACATCAATTTTGCTGACGGAAACTTCATATGCCACACGCTTTTCAACCTGCTCCTCGCTGATTTTCTTTGTGTATTCACGGCTCTGGACCCTGCCCCATATCTGAAGGTGTCCACCGACTTCGATTGTAGAGGCATATCTCGCATTTCTGCCCCATGCAATGCACGGTATGTAATCGGACTTTCCATACGGACGGTTAACGGCGACAAGGATATCTGCTATTTCTCTGCCAAGCGGTGTCTTTCTGTAGACCGGCGGCTTGCACACATAGCCATCAAGGAATATCTGATTGGTTCTTGCCTGTTCTTCCGGAATTTCTTCTTCTTCAATAAACTGCATTTCCCTTACAAAAATGGATAAAATAAGTTTATTTTTAACTCCTTCATGTCTGTTATAGGAACGGAACTGTCCGGATACCTCAATCTTCCTTCCCCTGTAATCCTTTGTCACATCGACAAGCCTTTCAGATATCATTAATGGAATGATATCTACCATATCGCTTAATCTGTTAACCGATACATTTACCAGATAAAAGCCCTCGCCAAACACTTCATGGCTGAATTCAAATTCTGAAACGACTTCTCCGATAATACTCACCCTGTTGTTTTCAATCACCTTATCAAGCATCTTAGTATTTCTCCCTTCTTAATACCGGTCATTTTCTTAAAACCGGTTTTGTGCTTTATTTTGTGTTCTTAATATGTATATGTATCGATATGGGGATATATTACAAAAAAAATGTGTTTTTTTTACGTACAAACCATAAAATTTTCTTATATTTACAAAACATCTCATAAAATTTTAAAAAAATACAAATTCCGACAACCCGCATAAAAACAGGGGTTGCGCTCGTGTTTCCCTTATGATACAATCAATTTTATAAGTTTACTCTTGTATTTTTCTAATATTGTGATAGAATATAAAAGTTGCTAATCATAGTCGGATATAGTTTATATACATTCAGAAAGGAAAAAACAATGATTACAAAACGCGAAGATATTCGTAATATCGCTATTATTGCGCACGTTGACCACGGTAAAACAACACTGGTTGACGAACTTTTAAAGCAGAGCGGTACTTTCCGTGAGAATCAGGAAGTCGCAGAGCGTGTAATGGATTCTAATGATATTGAAAGAGAACGTGGTATCACGATTCTTTCAAAAAATACTGCCATTACTTATAAAGATACAAAAATCAACATTATCGATACTCCGGGTCATGCCGATTTCGGTGGTGAGGTAGAGCGTGTCTTAAAAATGGTAAACGGTGTTGTTCTTGTTGTCGATGCATTTGAAGGTGTTATGCCGCAGACCAAGTTCGTACTCCAGAAGGCTCTGGAATTAAACCTGTCTGTTATCGTATGTATCAACAAGATTGACCGTCCGGAAGCCCGTCCGAATGAAGTTATTGATGAGATTCTGGAACTGTTTATCGATCTGGATGCCAACGAAGACCAGCTTGACTGTCCGTTTATTTTTGCTTCTGCAAAATCAGGATATGCCATTGCTGACTTAAATGACGAAAGAAAAGATATGCAGCCTTTATTTGACTGTATTGTTAATAATATTCCGGCACCGGAGGGTGACCCGGATGCCGATACACAGATGCTCATTTCCACAATCGACTACAACGAATTTGTCGGCCGTATCGGTGTCGGTAAGATTGAAAACGGTAAGTTAAAGGTCAATCAGGAAGTAACAATTGTAAACCATCACGACCCTTCTGTACGCAAGAGAGTCCGCATTACAAAGCTTTATACTTTCAGCGGTCTGAATAAGGTTGACGTACCGGAAGCATCTTTTGGTGATATTGTTGCCGTATCCGGTATTGCGGATATTCACATTGGTGATACACTCTGCTCTGTTGAAAACCCGGTAGCCATTCCGTTCCAGAAGATTTCAGAGCCGACACTTTCCATGGATTTCATGGTAAATGACAGCCCGCTTGCCGGAAAGGAAGGTAAGTTTGTCACATCAAGACATATCCGTGACAGACTGTTCCGTGAATTAAATACAGACGTCAGCTTACGTGTGGAAGAAAATCCGGGTTCTGAAAACTCTTTCAAGGTTTCAGGCCGTGGCGAATTACATCTTTCCGTATTAATTGAAAACATGCGTCGTGAAGGCTATGAATTTGCTGTCAGCAAGGCTGAGGTTTTATACCATACAGATGAACGCGGCAAAAAGTTAGAGCCAATCGAACTTGCTTATATTGATGTTCCTGAAGAATTTTCAGGTTCAGTTATCCAGAAGTTAAGCCAGAGAAAAGGTGAACTTCTCGGAATGACACCAATTAACGGCGGTTATACCCGTCTTCAGTTCTCGATTCCGTCCCGTGGTCTGATTGGCTACCGTGGCGAATTTATGACAGATACCAAAGGTAACGGTATTATTAACACTTCTTTTGAAGGTTATGAAGAATACAAAGGTGACATCTCTTATCGTAAGACCGGTTCTTTAATCGCTTACGAAGACGGTGAAGCTGTAACTTACGGTCTTTTCAATGCACAGGACCGCGGTACACTCTTTATCGGACCTGGTGAAAAGGTTTATGCCGGTATGATTATCGGTGAAAATCCGCGTACGGAAGATATTGAGGTCAATGTCTGCAAGACAAAGCACCTGACCAATACCCGTTCTTCCAGCGCCGATGAAGCATTAAGACTTGTTCCGCCTAAAATTTTAAGTCTGGAACAGGCTTTGGATTATATCGATACAGACGAACTGTTAGAGGTAACACCAACCCATTTAAGAATCCGTAAAAAGATTCTGGACTCTACATTAAGATACAGAGCCAACAAAAAGTAAAACAAATTATCACAAAAACACAGAATTTGGAGGTATGTGACATGGACAGCGATTTAGGAGCAAAGGTAAAGAAGTTAAGAATTGCACACGGACTGACACAGGAGGACGTTGCAAAAGCCCTCGATGTAACACCTGGTTACATCAGTAACGTAGAAAACGGACGTAATCTGATGACACTCAGAATGCTCTCTTACTATGCAGAGCTTACCGGAGTTTCTCTGGATTATCTTGCAGGAAGTGTTGATAAGAACTATCAGAATACTGCTCTGGATAACGAAATCATGCAGCTCGTTCAGAAGATGGATGCTGATTCTAAGGAAAAAGCTGATTGCTACGCTGCGTATCTGGAATACAAACGAAAAGTAATAAGAATTTTTCTTTAAAAGCTTAAAAAAAAAAATTTTA
>ENA-OQIO01000050-OQIO01000050.1-human-gut-metagenome-genome-assembly--contig:-NODE-50-length-50099-cov-7.296546_pt1 | contig 50099 bp, 61 predicted proteins | sample MGYA00242573_ERZ504737 | MGnify/ENA primary metagenome ERZ504737 (study PRJEB26092, sample SAMD00036203) | human gut metagenome | host: Homo sapiens | study: EMG produced TPA metagenomics assembly of...
CTCTGAATGCGTCCTCGCACTTGAAGCCCCCTTATCCTGCTCCTTCGGAGCTGCGGATAAGGGGGCTTCGTGCTGCGGAATGCATTCAGAGGGAAACCCATCGGGTCCCGGTGAGAGCCACAGGGCTATCGATTACCCCGTGTTCTGCAATCCTGCCGAGACGCCGGTCACAGTCGAAAGGATCAGGCTCATGTACTCGGCCTTCTTCTCCTCGGCCATCTCGTCCTGGTTCATACGCACCTCGCGAAGGGCGCGGACCTGGGCGATGGACAGGGCGTCGACATAGGGGTTACGCACGCGGACGGCGCAGCCGAGCACGCGGCGGCGCTGCAGCGGCCACTCGTCACCGACGATGGCAAGGACCCACTTACGCGTGAGCTTCATCTCGGTGAAGACCTTCTTGGACAGATCCTGGCGGTCGCCAGGTGCAGATACATCTTGGCGATGCGCTGGTCGGTCTTGGCGATCGACATCTCGATGTTGTCGATAAAGGTGCGGAAGAACGGCCACTCCTGGTAGGCAGCCTTAAGCTGGTCCAGATCGCCAAACTGCTCGCAGGCGGTACCCAGGCCGTACCAAGCGGCCAGATTGATGCGCGCCTGGCTCCAGCTGAAGATCCACGGAATGGTACGCAAGTCATCGAGCGACTTGGCGCCCAAGCCGCGCTTGGCGGGACGCGAGCCGATCGGCAGCAGACCGACCTCGGTCAGCGGCGTCACGGTCGAGAACCACGGTGTGAAGTCCTCGGTGTTCAGCAGGTCCAGATAGCGCTCGTGGCTTGCGGCGTTGAGCTTCTCGGCCATATCCCAGAACTTCTGCGTGGTCTCGGTGTTAGTCTTCTCGACACTCGGGGCCGACTGCAAAAGCGTTGCGGCGGCAACGGACTCAACATGGCGCTGAGCAGCGTGCGGTTGCCGTAACGGGCAAAGATGACCTCGCCCTGCTCGGTGAGCTTAAAGAAGCAGTTGACCGAACCCTTGGGCTGCGCCAGCACGGCCTTGTTGGCCGGGCCGCCGCCACGGCCCACGGCACCGCCGCGACCGTGCATGAGCACCAAGTCGATATCGTTCTTCTCGGCCCACTTGGCGATGCGCTCCTGCGCGGAGTGCAGCGCGAGCATGGCCGTGGTAGGACCGGCATCCTTGGAGGAGTCGGAATAGCCCAGCATGACCTCCATGCGGCGGTTGGTCTGGGCAAGGCGCTTTTGCACCACGGGCAGCGTAAGCATCTGGTCGAGCACGTCGACGCAGCCTCGAGGTCCTCGAGCTGCTCGAACAGCGGGATCACGTCGAGCTCGGGGACATCCTCCTCGTGTGCAAAGGACAGGTGGGCAAGCTCAAAGACGTCGGCCACATGCTGGGCGCTCTTGGTGAACGAGATGATGTAGCGGTGCGCCATCTTCTTGCCGTAGCGCTTTTGGATGGAACCGATGGCACGGAAGGTATCGATGACCTCGCGCGTCATGGGCTGCAGGTCGCCATGGATACCGTTCTCGTGGATATCCTTGAGGGCGCGGGCATGCACCACGGAGTGCTGACGGAACTCCATCTCGACCATATGGAAGCCGAAGGACTCGACCTGCCAGATGATGGTCTGGACCGGGCCGTAGGCAGCACGGACAGCACCGCAGGCGGCTAGCGATCGCTGGACGACACGCAGGTCATCCAGGAACTCATCGGCGCTGTGGTACATGGTGTCGGTGATGCGACGCACGGTGGCGTTCAGACGGTCGGCCATGACGAGCATGACGGCGCGATGCGGCTCGTGCTCGGAGATCAGTTCAGCACGTGCGGTGTACTGGGTGCTCATCTCGACCTGATGGTTCCACAAGTTGATGAGCTCGGCAGAAGGCTTGCTGTAGGTGGCCTCGAGCGTGAGGTTGCGGCCGATGCGGCGGCATTTGTCCTCGAGTTTGAGCACCATATGGGTGAAGTACTTGGCGGCGACCTCGCGGCTCACCTTGGCGGTAACGTTGGGGTTGCCGTCACGGTCGGAACCGATCCAGCTGCCGGGGTGGAAGAACGCCGGGCACAGCGGCGGCACGGTGCCGGCCTTGTCGCCCAGCACCCAGTCGTCAAAACGACGGTAGATGACGGGGATAACGTCGAACAGCGTGTTATCGAAGATGTCGATGATGGTATCGGCTTCCTCGACCGGCGTGGGCTTCTTCAACGCGATGGGGCTCGTGCGTACCAGGCGTCGATCTCCTGCAGCATATGGCGCTCGTTCTCCACCAGGTCGGAGCCGCCCAGACGCGGACGCTCCTCCAGCAGGTTGGAGATACGGCGAATCTTGCCCTCGACGGCCTTACGACGGGCCTCGGTAGGATGTGCGGTAAAGACGGGATGGAACTCAAGCTTGCCGAGCAGCTCGTTGGCGCCCTCGACGCCCAGCTCATTCACCAGCTGGTGATAGGCGACGGTGAGCTCGTTGGCGGGATCAACCTCGGTATCGGTCGACGCACCGGCCTCGCGCTCGCGCAGCTGCGCCACACGGTAGTTCTCCTCCGACAGGTTTGCCAGATGGAAGAAACTCGTAAAGGCGCGAACGATGACCTGCTGCTTATCGAGCGGCAGGCTGTCGATCAGATCGACGACCTCACGAAATGCCACGGCGGTGGGCTCGTCGGCAGTGGGCACGCCCTGCTCGTCAACGGACTCGTCGGCAGCGCGGGTACCGGGGTTGCCAGCATTGGCCACAATCTCGGCTGTCAAAATCTTGTCGAACAGGTCCGCGATCTCGGGATCATACTCGCTAAGCACACGACGTTCCAGGCGCAGGAACAGCGCCAGATTATCGCGCAGCTCCTCGGGGATCTCGATCTCGGCGAGACGCTCCCTGGACTCGGCATTCGAGCCGATTCGGTTAACGAGGCGGTTGACCACGGCAGCGACGCGCGCCGCGGCTTCGGGTACAGACTGGTTGCTTAGGTTCTCAGCCACGTTTCCTCCCATTCCTCCTTCTATGCACGTAACATGCGGTATTCATTATAGGCGCTTGAGAAATACTTTCGACACTGATTGCGCTTTACCACACAAAAGTATTTTCTGCATTGCAAGGGTTTTTGCTCTAAATGGTCGTATTTCTCGGTGGACGGCATACACAAACGGGGGCATTCCGCATAAATGCGAAACACCCCCGTAACAATCGCCCGCAATGAGCTGAACTTTTTAGTGAGTCCACAGCTCAAAAATCATGCGCTACAGGCGCTCGCGAACCGCCTCGACCACGTTGGCCAGATCGACGAGAACCTCGTCATGGCTCTGCATGTCGCGTACCTTGACCTTGCCGGCGGCAAGCTCGTCGCCGCCCAGGACCAGGATGAGCTTGGCGCTACCTTATCGGCCTGCTTAAACTGGGCTTGAGCGAACGGCCTGGTAGTCGGCCTCGGTCACGATACCTGCGGCGCGAAGCTCCTGCGTAATGGTAAAGACGTTCTGGCGCAGCTCCTTGCCGGCGTTGGCGACATAGACGCACGGGGCCTCCTCGGCGCCCAGGTCGCCGCCAAAGGCCTGAAGGGCCAGCAGCGCACGCTCAAAACCGACAGCGAAGCCGACGCCCGCCGTGGGCTTGCCACCCTCGAGCTCGACCAGGCCATCGTAGCGGCCGCCACCGCCGATGGAGCCGACGCCAGCGCCAGGGGCCTCGACCTCAAAGACAGTACGGGTGTAGTAGTCCAGGCCGCGCACCAAGGTGGGATCCTCGACATACTCGATACCGGCGGCATCCAGATAGCGCTTGACCTGCTCGTAGTGCTCGCGGCACTCGTCGCACAGGTTGTCACCCATCAGCGGGGCCTCGGCCATGATCTCGCGGCAATGGTCGTTCTTGCAGTCGAAGGCACGCAGCGGGTTGAGCTCGGCGCGCTCACGGCACTCATCGCACATCTCGTCGGCGTGATCGAGGATGAACTGCTTAACCTGCTCGCGGTAAGCCGGACGGCACTGGGCGTCACCCATCGAGTTGATAAGCAGACGAAGCTTGGAAAGATCGAAGCTCAGGCGCTTGTAGAACTCCATGAGCATGATGATGCACTCGGCGTCTGCCGCCGGATCGGGAGCGCCGAGCCACTCGATGCCCACCTGGTGGAACTGGCGCAGGCGGCCCTTCTGGGGACGCTCGCCGCGGAACATGGCCTCGGCGTAGTAAGACTAACGGCGTGACTGGGGCACCAGATTGTTCTCGACGACGGCGCGCACCACGCCGGCCGTGCCCTCGGGGCGAAGTGCCAGGCGCTGCTTGGGCTTGAGTTTGGTGTCGGTGCCCTCGGTAAAGACGCGCTCCAGGTTGGCACCGCTGAACACGCGGAACATTTCCTTGCGCACGACGTCGGTCGACTGGCCGATACCGTGGACAAACACGTCAACCTGCTCGATCGCGGGCGTCTCGATGGGTTTAAAACCAAACGGCTCGAACACGCCGGCCGCAATCTGCTGCATCTTTTGCCAGGCGCGCATCTCGGCGCCGATAAGGTCGCGGGTTCCCTCCGCCTTCTGTGCCTGCATGGGCAAACACCTTTCTTTTGTATCGCGTCATAGGTAGTGGACATTATACGGCACAAAGCAGCAACGCGGCGGCGCGCCTGACCGAACGAGGGTATGGGGACTCGTTCGGCCAGACGCGCCGCCGCGGACGAAGCGGACAAGCGGCGATGCGCTTTGGCCTACCTACTCCCCCGCCACGCTCGCGCGCAGCTTGGCGGCGATGGGCTCGGATGCCAGCAGGAACACGAGCATGACCACGGAGCACGCCAGGCACACGATCCAGGTGCTCGCAAAGGAGCCCGAGACGGCAAAGAGCACATAGACCTGCCAAAGCTCACCCACAAAGCTCATGCCCGCGAGCACCGTCGAGGTGGCGATAACGGTAAGCGAGCCCAATACGCGGCCACTCACCTTATCGGCAACATGGCCGATAACGAGCGAACCCACGACACTCACCACGGTGGAGATGGCATTGGAGATGTTGTACTGCGCAAGGGAAATGCCCAGGTCGCTGACGATCAGCGGCTGGAACAGGCTCATGCAGTTGACGAAAATCGTGTAGCACGTGGCCATGATCACGAAGCCGGAGGTCACAACGAGCCAGCCGGGGAAGAACTTACGCTGCTGGGACATACTGCTCCTTATTTAACAAACGAATAGCCGGCGCCGGGCGCGGTAGTGCCCAAGATTGCCTTGAAAGACAAGGGCATAGGCCTTACGGCCATGCCCGCAGGCTTGAAAGGCAAGGTTGGGTGCTACCGGTGGTCGGCGATATAGCCCAAAGCGACGGCGGTATAGGCCGCGGCGCCGAGAGGAAGCTCGGCATCGTTAAAACGTGCTTGGGATGGTGCTGGGCAAAGTGTTCGTCCGTGTCGGTTACGGCCGCGCCCACGGTAAAGTACGCACTCGGAATCTCGCTCGAGATAAGCGCAAAGTCCTCACTCGCCATGGCATGGAAAAGCGGCAAGAAAGCCACCTTGGGCAGCACTGCGCCACGTAGCCAAGCGACGCCTGAGTCATATCGCTGTCGAGTACAAGCGGCGGAACATCCGAAAGCGTCTCGATGGTCGCCGGCGTACGATATGTTGCGGCAACGCCGTTAACGACCTCCGCGATGCGGGTCTTTAGGTGCTCCATGAGCTCAACATCAAAGCCGCGCAGCGTTCCCTCAAGCACGCAGGTGTCGGGGATGACGTTGGCCGCCAAGCCGCCGGCAAACTTACCAACGGTAAGTGCGACTTCCTTGGCCGCCGGCACCTCGCGGGAGATGAGCTCCTGAAGTGCCAGATGCACATGCACGCCGGCCGTGATGGGGTCGATGCAAATCTCGGGGCTCGAGCCATGGCCGCCCTTGCCTTGAAGCGTGATGCGAAAACCGTACACGCCCGAGAGCGCCGGGCTGCCGTAGAGCACCAAACCAAGCGGCGACTGGCTATTGACATGCATGGCAAAGGCGACCTGAGGACGCGGGTTCTGCAGCAGACCGTCGGCGATGGCGGCGCGGGCACCCTCAAAGGTTTCCTCGCCCGGCTGGAACAGCAACTTAACCGTGGCGTTGGCATCAACAAGCTCTGCCTCGCGCGCTTTGAGCATACGAGCCGCACCAAGCAGCGCCGTCGCGTGCATATCGTGACCGCAAGCGTGCATGCAGCCGTTGGTGGATGCAAAGGGCTCGCCGGATTCCTCGGCAACGGGCAGGGCGTCCATGTCGCCACGGAGCATGATGACCGTACCGGCCTGCTCATTCGTGCAGACGCCATTACCCTGGGCCGCGGCGGCACCGGCGCCGACAAGGCCCACAACGCAGGAACCATCGACGAGCGTGGCAAACGGGATGTCCATCTCGGTCAGGCGCGCTTGGATATACGCAGAGGTCTGTGGGAGCTATTACCCAGCTCGGGCATCTGGTGTAGATCGTGTCGCCACGCAGCGAGCTCGTCTGCAAAAGCCTGAGCTTCTGCAACAAGACCGTCACCGATAGCGGTCTGCGCCGCTGCGGTGGCCTTGGGCGCTGATTGCGGTTGAAGATCGGACAAAGCTGGTGCCATAGATGCCCTCCAGTATCGTTTTTGCAGCAAGCACTTTGATAGCATAAAGTGCAAGGTACTACTTTAAGGGCGAGGCATAAAAAATGCCGCCCCGGGAGGGCGGCGCAACAAGTTGTTTACAATTGCGGGCGCGGCTTTCGACGCAAAAAATCGAAGTGAGTCTCGCTCAAGATAATCGACAGGAAGATGAGCGCGAAGCCGGCGAGCAGGCGCGAGGTGAGCGCCTCCCCCATCAGCAGCACCGAGAACAGCACACCCGAAGGCGACTCCATCGAAAGGAGCAGCGAGCCCGTCGAGGCCGGGACATGCGCCAGGCCGACGTTTTGGATGAGCAGAGCCACGCATGTGCAGCCCACCGAGAGAAACGCCATCGCAGTGATAAAGCTCGGCGTCCACACGGACAGAGGCGCTTGGGTCTCGAATAGCAGCGACGTTGCCAGGCTCAGCACGCCGTTGCCCACAAACATCCAAAACGTGATAACGTTGATGTCCATTTTGCGACCGTACTTGCAGTCACCGCCATCTGGATGGCGAAAAAGACCGCACCCGCCAGCGTAATGACGTCACCGATGTTGAATTCAACGCTATCGAGCGCCACCAAACCAATGCCCGCCAAGCACAGCAGTGCCGCGCCCAGGTTATAGCGGGTGAGTTTTTCGCCGCTCAGAAAATAGCTCGCGAACGGCACAAGGATGCAGTACGTGCCCGTCAAAAAAGCATTCTTGCCCGCCGTAGTATGTGCCAGACCGACCGTCTGCAACGCATAGGCCGCCCACATGAGCACGCCCATACTCAGGCCAACGATCAGGTTGCGAGCGTTGAAATGTGCAATGATGCGCTTGTGGAAGACGGCAAACATGACCAACGCTGCGGGCAGAAAGCGTACATAGAGCAGCTCGAACACCGGAATGGTGTCGAGCGCATCCTTCATAGTGGTAAAGGAGTAGCCCCAGATAATCGCCACCGAAAGCAGCAGAACTTTCCAGAACAGCGGCGAGCGAGCGCCGGCGCCGCGGGAGGTGCCGCCCGCGCCTAGGTCCTCGCGAGCAACAGGGCTATCGGGCAAGTTTTCGATTTCGTTGGCAGCGTATTGGGCCATGGAACATCCTCACACTCAAACTGGGCGTGGTGTCCGCACGCGTAAGGCTGCGTGCCGCCTCATGGCCAAATAAAAACGGGACGCGCCGGACCCCCGGCACGCCCCGCTACTGTAGCAACAACCAAGCAACCCGTGCAATCCAGCCCACTAAAGCGTTTTGTTCCGCCGTTCTACCGAACGGCGGACCGGCCGACGCTGCGCGAGCCGCATTCACACCAATCTGACGTTCAATTTCAAGGGCGCGACCAGAAGGTCAGCGCCCTTTCATTTCACGTCACCTTGGCGCAAATGCGGCTCGCTCGCTGACATTGCCGCAGCATCAGCGTTTACATTGTTGCGCTAGATTAATTTAGTACTCTCCAGCTTTTCGATGATCCAGTCGTTAGCTTGATAACCGGACGGCGGAAGACGACGCCCAGGGCCAGCGACGGAATCAGGTAGCTCGCCAAGATACCCAGCTCAATCCAGTACTCCATATGGTAGGCACCGGCCATGGCGGCGTGCATGGCGTTGATGCCGTGAGTAAACGGCAGGAACGGGTAGATCGCCTGGAACACGGGGCCGGTCATCTCGATGGGGAACGTACCGCCCGAACCGCCGACCTGCATGACCAGCAGCACGACGGCGAGGGCCTTGCCGATATCTCCAAACGATACCGTAAGCGTGTAGACGATATTGGAGAACACTAGACTCGCGACCCAGCCCGCCAGCACAAACTGCAGGGGATTGTCGCACTGGATGCCAAAGAACAGAATGTCGCCCGCGCACACGAGCGTTGCCTGCAGCAGAGCCAGACCGCCAAAGAACAGGTAGCGACCCAGGTAGATCTCGTGCAGGCGCACGGGGATGAGCTCGTTGATAAGCTCATCGTCAACCGAAACCTTCATCATGGCCGCCAGTACGATCGAGCCGACCCATAGCGACAGAATCGTGTAGAACGGCGCCATAGCCGAGCCGTAGTTGCGGATCGGATAGACCGGCTTGCGATCGAGCGCAACGGGGCCGGAAAGCGACACGGCGAGGCCCTCGGGGTCGCTGCCAATCATTGTCTTAATCATGGCCAGGTCACCCGAGATCAGAGCGCTATCAAGCTCGTCCTTAAAGGCACTGATCTTGTCCGACGCCTCGCCCAGCTGATTGGAAGCCTTGTTGACCAGCTTTGCAGCCTTGGAGAGACCCTTCGCGAGCGAACCAGAGGCGTCGGTCAGACCGCTCACGGCGCTATCCAAGTCACCCGAGATACCGTTCAGGGAATCCAGAACGCCCGAAATGGTCTTCTTGAGCTCCTTGGCCTTAACCGAGAACGTAGAATCGTAGTCGGACTTGGCACCCGAGATACCCGCCTTGGCATCGGCGATGGCCTGGTCGACCTCGGCACGCGAATTGTTGACCTCCGCCATGCTGCCCGAAAGGGACTTTGCGGTCGCCGTCAGGTCCTTCGCATTGTTACGGTACTCCGCGGCAATTCTGCCCAGCGACGTCGCAGCGGACTTGAGGCCGTCTTTGAGCTTGTCATCACTCACCTGGTCGGCAAGGTTGCGGAGCCGATCGGCCATCGCATCGATATCGTCAGCACGCGTATTGAGCGCCGCTGCGGCTTCGTTGAGCTGAGACACCGTAAGGTCAACATGCTGATTCGCGGCATCGAATGCCTTCGCAAGCTCGGCGGACACGTTGTCGAACGAGCCCGCGCTTCCGTCAATCGCCGCGTCAACGGCATCGCTGGCGGCCTTGAGCGCTTCCTTGGAATCATTGATTCCGTTCTTGGCGTGCTCCATCAGCTGCTTCGTCGACTCATCAACGGTGCCCGTCTGCTTGAGCATGCCACCCGCCGATGTCAACGAATCGGACGTAGAGCTCAAAATGCCCGCGAGTGACGTCGCGCTCGCCTGAACGTCCTGCAGGTCCTCGACCGAATCGCCCAGTGTAGAGGACAGATTGGCGATAAAGTTGCTCACCTGGTCGGTGCTCATATAGTCGAGCAGGCTGGACACGGTCTTAAGGCCGATAGTCGTAATGGTCTTGGTAAAGGTCTCGTTGACCTGGCTCTGGACGGCGCTCGAGCCCTTCTCGGTCACGATCTGTGCGATGGCGTTGGCCTTCTGGTTCTCATAGAACTCGATATCGGCGTGCTTCACGTCGGTCGAGAAGAGCGTCATCATGTCTGCACTAAAACTTTTAGGGATAACAACGGCCGCATAGTATGCGCCCGACTTAACGCCCTCAATCGCCTTATCGCGGTCGTTGAGGACGACCCAGTCGAAGTTCTCGTTGCCGCGCAGGGTGGCGGTTACGTTTTCGCCCACGTTGACCTCGACGGGAATCAGATCGCTCTCGTAGCCCTCGTCAGTGTTGACCACTGCAATTTTAAGGTTGCCGGTATTGCCGTAGGGATCCCAGCTTCCGGCGATGTTAAACCACGCGTACAGGCACGGCACGATGATCAGGCCCATCACAACAACCAAGCCGATCACGGAGCGGGACACGTTTTGGACATCGCGCTTAAACAGGTGCAGGATGTTTTTCATTTATGCCTCACCTCCTTTAGAGTGCTTGCCAAGCGGGGTGGTGTCCCCGTCGTTTCCGCTTACGTTGTCAACGTCGTCGACATCTTGAGCCTTACGATGCGCACCGATATGCGGCAGACGGCTCGTGGGCTGTTCGCTGTCCTTGGTGCCCCGCTCGCTGGCGTTGAGACCAAACATGCGACGGGCAGCAGGGATGGCAGCCGTGTGCTCGCGCATCTCGCGGCGAAGGTCCTCGTCCGAAAGCGCCGAGATACGCATCTGGGTATTGAGGCTCGCACGGATGTACTCGATGTTGATGAGCCAGCCACAGATGGCGATAACCGAAATGATCCAGATAACGAGCAGGATAATCTTGCCGTTATTGTCGATATCGAGCACCGTCGAGAGCACAAAGAGCAGGACCTGCACGCCTACCACGCAGCAAAACCGCCCTTGATGTAGTACGGGTAGCGATGCTCAAACGCCACGGCATGATCGAGCAGCTCGCGACGGTACGAATCGGAATCGAGCATGACGCGCATGGCCGTGCGCAGCGAATAGCGCTGGCGCGGCAGGTCGTTGGACTCGCAGATCATGAGGCCCGTCGTGGAAAGCTGCTTATCAAAGAGCAGGTTAAGGTTGAGCAGCAGCGGACGCAGCTGCAGGCCGATAAAGAGCGCCACGATCAAGAACACGCCCAGAATGCACAGGTTGAACAGGTAGTTGAACGAATACATGCCGCCGACCGTCTCGCGCAGCAGATTGATGCCGTAGGTAAAGGGCAGCAGCGGGTGCAGCCACTGGAAGAAGCCGGGCATCATCTCGATGGGGTACATGCCCGACGAACCCGGGATCTGCACGATGACGAGAATGACGCCGATAGCCTTGCCGATATGCTTAAACGTGGTGGACAGCGCATAGATGATATTGACGTAGGTGAACGAAATGGCGATGCCGCCCAGCACGAACAGCAGCGGGCTGACGCACTGCACGCCAATCACCAGATCGCCTACCGTAACGATGATGGCCTGCAACGCGCCCAGGATCACCAGGAGCAACCAGCGGCCAAAGTAGCCCTGACGCGCGGTAAAGCTGCCGATGCCTTCGCGATCGACCTCGAGCTTGTAGATGGCGATAAGCACGTAGCCGCCCACCCAAAGCGCCAGGTTGGTATAGAACGGGGCAATGCCCGAGCCGAAGCTCTTAACCGGATAGATCGACTTGGACGCGAGCTCAACCGGAGATGCCATGAAATCTGCCACGTCATTGACATCGACGCCCATCAGATCGGCCAGCTCGCCCATGGACTCGGAGGTCTGCAGCGCCGCGATGTCATTGGCGGCGGTTGCAAGCTTGTCCTGGACCTTGGCAAGCGAGGAATCGGTCTGGGACAGCGTGGTCTTGGCCTGGCCGAGCGTAGCGCTAAGCTGCGCCAACGTGCCGCGCGCATTTGCAAGTGTAGGTGTCATACCCGAGACGATACCGGTCAGGTCGCCCGAAACGGCAGCAAAAGAGTCGAGCGCGCTCGAGGCCTTCGGCAGCGCGTTTTGGCCCAAGTCCGTCTGGGCTTGGCCAAGGTTGGTCGCACCGGTATGAATTGCGTTATTGATAGCGTCACTGGCACCCGAAACAGCCGCTGCGTCATTCGCCATGGCGCTCGACTGCGCGGACAGACCGTCCTTGATGCTCTGAAGCTTTTCATTCTGCTCTCGAAGCAAATCGATGGTCGATACAATGCGCGCGTCAATTTCCTCGGAACCTGTCGACGTGTCATTGGCGAGAATCTCCAAGTGCCCGATAACGGCCTTATTGTGGTCGATCGTCGCTTGAAGAGACTCGAGCGAGTTGTCGATACGGGTGGTCGTAGATGTGACCGCGCCCGTCAGCTTGCCGATGGCAGCGTTCGCAGAGGCCGACGTCTTGGTGAGCGCAAGGCTGCCTTCCGAGAGCGCCTTGGAGAGCGAGGTGATGGAGTTGCCCGCCGTGGTGCGAGCTTCGCTCAGCAGGTCGTTGCCCTGGGAGATCGCCTGCGTCAGCGACGGTGCCTGGCCTTGCAAGCCGGCAAGTGCCGCATCAGCCGAGGCGATAGCGCCGCTCGTCTTATCGATGGCGGCATTCATATCGCCAATCGAATCGCGCACCTCGCCCAAGGTGTCGGACGCCTCGGACACCGAACTTGCCAGCGAGTCCTGAGTCTGGGTTGCCTTGTCCTTTAAATCGACACCGGCATCCTTGGCGATACCGGCAACAGTCTTGCCTACCGTAGAGACAAATTCCGAGTTGATCTGCTCCTCGATGGTGTTTGCACCGGTATCGGTAACCTTGGGCGCAATGGCGCTCTTCTTCTCATTGACGTAGTACGTGAGCTTGGGCTGATGGTAGTTGCCGTCGAGCATCGAACCAGGTTATCCGAGAAGTTCTTGGGAATCACGATAGCGGCATAGTACTCGCCGCTCTCGACGCCCTCCTTGGCATCGGCCGTCGAGTCGACGAACGTCCAGCCCAACTGATGATTCTCCTTGAGCTGGTCGACCACTTTGTCGCCAGCGTTGAGCTCACCCACCAAGTCGTTTTGGGTGCCTCGATCGTTGTTGGCGATAGCAATCTTGATGCCTTGGGTGTTTCCATACGGATCCCAGTTTGCCACGATGTTATACCAGGCATACAGCGAGGGAATAACGCACACGCCTAGGGTAACCACCAGGGCGACGGGGTTCACAAGCAGTCGCTTAATGTCGCGCTTAAATATCGCAAAGGACACCTTTGCATTGGATAGTTTGCTGCCGAGACTCACGCTTGGACCATCCATCCTGTCGTTAAATCGAATCGTACTATCGACAACCATTGTAGTAGGCGCTTTAACGTCTCAAAGCACAATGGTGTTGAGTTTTGCGGGTAGCAATATACTACGAAGATGAGTTAACGTACAGATGTACAGTATCCTAAATTTCAGCAGGTCACAAAACCACAACCCGCACAAATTAGCAATTCAAATAGTCATCGGGGACGTTCTTAAACGACTAGTCAAACAAAAACGTCCCCAATGACTACTTAGGACCACGCAACGTCGATGTTTTGGCAATGCCAGCGAGCGGGCGCCAGAGCGAACAAATTGGCATGAAAAGAGGACGCATAGACCTTCTGGTCATGCCGTCCTCTTTGAATGACAAGTTGTCGCTCTGGCGCCCGCGCAGCGTCGACTGGTCCGCCGTTCGTTAGAACGGCGGAACTGAGGGCAGCGTCGAGCCGTTACGCGGTTTGGTAAAACCGCGTAAATACCTAACTACATCAAGTTGCAAACAGCTGCTGCGAAGGCAACGGGGTCCTCGGGCAGAATGCCCTCGACCAGCAGGGCCTGGTCATAGAGCAAACCGGAGTACTGCTTGATCTTGTCGGCGTCGCCCGCCTTCTGAGCGGCGACGAGCTTGGAAAAGACCGGGTGCTTGGCGTTGAGCTCGAGCACGCGCTGGCTCTTGGGCATACCGTCGGGCGCGCCTCGGGACCTTCTGGAGCACCTTCTCCATCTCGAGCGAAAGCGGGCCCTCGGTGGTGATGCACGCGGGAGCATCGGTCAGGCGCGCAGAGACGGCAACCTTCTCGACCTTGTCGCCGAGTGCCTCCTTCATGGCGTTAAAGAGGTCCTCGTTCTCCTTGGTGGCGTCCTCGGCCTCCTTTTTCTCGTCCTCGGTCGCCAGGTCAAGATCACCGGTTGCGACGTTCTTGAGCTCCAGGTGACGATCCTCAACCTCGGGCTCGGCACCATCGGCCACGGCCTTCTCGGCAGCCTCGCGGGCGGCATCGTCCTCGTAGATCTTGGGCATATCAGCGGCAACGTACTCACGCATAGCCTGGAAGGTGAACTCATCCACGTCCTGCGTCAGCAGCAGCACGTCATAGCCGCGGTCGAGCACGCCCTTTACCACGGGCATCTTGGCCAAGCGCTCACGCGAGTCGCCGGCGGCGTAGTAGATGGCCTTCTGATCCTCGGGCATGCCCTTGGCATACTCGGCCAGGGTAATCATCTTCTGTTCCTTGGCAGACCAGAACAGCAACAGATCGGCGAGCTCATCGGCCTTCATGCCATAGCTCGAGTAGATGCCGTACTTAAGACCGCGGCCAAAGTTCTCAAAGAACTTCTCGTAGGCCTCGCGGTCGTTGTCACGCATATCCTCAAGGTCGGCGGTGATCTTCTTTTCCACACGCTTGGCGATGGCCTTGAGCTGACGGTTCTGCTGCAGCGTCTCACGCGAGATGTTGAGCGACACATCGGCGGAATCCACGACGCCGCGGACAAAGTTGTAGTAGTCGGGCAGCAGGTCGTCGCACTTCTCCATGATCAGGACGTTGGAGCTGTAGAGTGCCAGACCCTTCTCGTAATCCTTGCTGTACAGATCGAACGGCGCGCGGCCCGGCACAAACAGCAGGGCATCGTACTCGAGCGTGCCCTCGGCATGGAAGCTGATGGTGCGCGCAGGATCGTCAAAGTCGTGGAACGTGGACTTGTAGAACTCGTCGTAGTCCTTCTGCTCGACATCGGAGCTGTGCTTCTTCCAGATCGGCGTCATGGAGTTGACGGTCTCGAGCTCCTGGTAGTCCTCGTACTCGGGCGTGTAGTCATCGCCAGCATCCTCGGGCTTGGGCTTCTGGCGGCTCTTGGACACCATCATCTGGATCGGGTAACGCACATAGTTACTGTACTGCTGAATTAGGCTCTTGAGGCCCCACTCGGTCAGGAAGCGATCGTAGGTCTCGGCCTCGCCGTCGGCATCGAGCTTCTCGTTCTCGCGCAGCGTCAGGATGACATCGGTACCGTGCTCGGCACGCTCGCCGTCCTCGATGGTGTAGCCTCAAGACCGTCGGATTCCCACACATGGGCGACATCCTCGCCGTAGGCGCGGCTGACGACCTTCACATGGCTGGCGACCATAAAAGCCGAGTAGAAGCCCACGCCAAACTGGCCGATGATGTCGACATCGGAGCCCTGCTGCTCGGCGTTCTCGGTCTTAAACTCCTCGGAGCCGGAATGGGCGATGGTGCCCAGATTGCGCTCGAGCTCCTCGGCGGTCATGCCAATGCCGTTATCCGAGATGGTAATGGTGCGGGCGTCTTTATCAAAGGAGACGCGAATGGCCAGGTCGCCCTGGTTGATCTTGACGCTCGGATCCTGCAGGCTCTTAAAGTTGAGCTTGTCGACGGCGTCGCTCGCGTTAGAGATAAGCTCGCGCAGGAAGATTTCCTTATTGGTGTAGATGGAGTTGATCATGAGGTCGAGCAGTTTTTTGCTCTCGGTCTTAAATTGACGCATGTGCAGTCCTTTCGCGCTACCCCCGTCCGCAAAAACGGCCCGGTTGCCCGAGCCGCATCGCAGACCTGCTATGTTCAGACTTAGATTTTATAACCCAATAGCGCGCATATATACATACGGAATCGAAAAACTGTATGTCCGAGCGCTCCAATGCGTCAATTGCCAAGGAGTGTCCCCAGCTGCCGGCAGAAAAGGAACGTCCCTATCTGCCATCTACGCGCTTGGCCATCCAGACATGGGGCTGGCCCTCGTCTTCGTAATCTACCGGGGCAATTTGCGTGTAGCCCGCCTTTGCATAGAGCGGCAACACGTATTCCTGCGCATGCAGCTTAATAAGCTTAGCGCCGGCATCGCGTGCACACGAAGCACTGGCCTCGACGATCGCACTCGCCAGTCCGCGACGACGCATAGCCGGCAGCACGGCGACGCGCCCCATAATGTAGGCCTCCCCCGCCGCAACGCCTTCGTCCATGTCGCATGCCGGCAACACCGGGGCCTCTGCGTCAGCCACGCGCTCAAGCTCCTCGGGAAACACGCGCGAGCAACCGGCAAGCTCGCCGTCTACATAGAGCGTCACATGAATGCAGTTCTGATCCTCGTCGATAGCGTCGAACTCATTCTCGTAGCCCTGCTCGTCCATAAAAACGACGCGGCGCACCAACGCCGCGTCATCAAAGCATCCCGTCTTAAGTTGGATATCCATGGCTGCCCTTTCATTCAATGCGAACGTTAGGGACAGATATTAGCGAAAATGAGCTCCGCGCACGCTAAACTTCGCGCGAGCCTTCGCCAGGCAGTCGTAATGACCCACGTTATGGGCATCGCTCGCGATGAAGCTGTACAGGTTCTGATCGAACAGGCGCTGTGCCGGCTTTTTTTCGCGACCAAAGCGACCGCCGGCAATAAAGTCCGCCGAAGCCTGCAGCTTGCAGCCCATATCGACCAGGCGCTCCGCCACGCTTACATCCTTTTGAACCGCACGATAGCGCTCAGGATGAGCGATGATCACCTGGTAGCCACGGCACTGCAAATCGTAAATCGTGTTCTCGTACTCTCTAAACGCATACGCATCGGCATGCGTCGAAAGCTCGAGCAGAAACTCGTTGGTTCCATCGAAATGCAAGTGCTCCGCGGCATCAATACCAAGTTCAACGAGCTTTCGATGGTTGACCTCGAAGCCCATCTGGAGCGGAAAACCGTCAGCGTTATCACGCAGCAGTTCAAAGGCATCCCACATCTTGTCGTAATCAAAATAGGGATCACGGCAGTGAGGAGTGCAAACGATTCTGGTTACACCGGCCCGCTTGGCAGCCTCGAGCATCGCCAAGCTCTCATCGAGATCGGCGGCGCCGTCGTCTACACCCGGCAAGATATGGCAATGAATGTCACGCATAGGTCAGCCTTAATCAACTAAACGTTTGCTCGGTTGGTGAAGATGCCCTTTTTGGAAGTCCCCTGATCGTCCGAGCCCTTCTTCACCTTCTTACCGTCCTTGGTGTAGTAGGAGTAGTAGTACTCGCTGGTCTCGGTCTCGCAGTAGTTCATAACGGTACCGATGAGCTTGACCTTTTCGGACTTCTTAAGCTGGCCGATAGCGTTGAGTGCCTCCTCGCGCTTGGTGAAGTCCTCGCGCACCACGAACAGCGTACCGTCGGTCAGGCTGGCAATCTCGGCAGCATCGATGAAGGTGCCGACCGGGGGAGCATCAAAGATGACGTACTGGAACTTGGCGGACAGTGCCTTTACCAACTTGGCAAAGCGGTGAGAGACAATGATGTCGGCAGGATTGGGAATATGCGGCTCGGCATCGAGGAAGTAGAAGTTCTTCTGACCCGTCTCGACAATTGCCTGGTCAATGGAGATCTGCTCGGAAAGGACCGCATAGAGTCCGCCGCGCGAACGAACGCCGAGCATATCGGAAAGGGACCTGCGGCGCATATCGGCCTCGACCAGGAGCACGGACTTGCCGCTCGTGGCGATAGCCTGGGCAAGGTTGATGGAACCGTAGACTTGCCCTCGTTGGGAATCGAGGACGTGACGGTAATAGTGCGAATGGGGTCGTCCACGCTCGCAAAGCGGATGTTGGCCAGAAGGGTCTTGGCGGCATTCTGTACAACGAGCTTATCGGTGTTCTTTGCCTTAGCCATGCCTATTTACCACCTTTCATAGCCGGAATTCGGCCAACAACGGGAATGCCCAGGAGCTCTTCTGCCTCTTCGGCACCGCGGATGCGGGTATTGAGCATGTCTGCCAAAACGACATAGGCGACTGCGATAAAGATACCGGCGAGGAACGCGACAGCAACGTACAGCATACGCTTGGGACCGCTGGGGGCTTCGGGGGTCTTAGCCTCGTCGATAACGTTGATGCTCTGGCAGCGCCGACGTTCTGAGCGACCGTACTCACCGAGCTGGCCATGGCCTTTGCGACCTTAGCCGTCTCCTTGGCATCGGTGCCGGTAACCGAAAGCGTAATGACACGCGTGGTGGTCTCGGAGGAAACAGACACCTTGTAGTCATCCAGATCGGTGAGGCCCAGTTCATTGGCTGCGCCGCTCTTAACGCTATCGCTATCCAGCAGCGTGGCGATATCGTTGGAAAGCATCTGACTCGCCGAGAGATCGTTGTAGCTCATCTGACCGCTATCGTCGGTCTTGGCGAGAATGTACATGCTCGTCGTCGCGGTATAGGTGTTGTCCATCGCAACGAAGGACACGATGCCCATGGCGATCGCGCAGACCACCGGAAGGGTGATGACCAGCTGAAGGTGCTTCTTCAGCAGCTGGAACAGTTCGAGAAGGGTCATGCAGCTTGCCTTTCATTTCCCCAGTTCGGATTGACAAAACTGTCCGTATGTTATCGCATCTTTTTACCGAGACCAAACTCTATACATAAGAAACAGGCTCTCCTGTAAAAATGTCGGAAGCAATCGTAAAATTGCACAACAACGCCGCACCCGAAAGTCAAATGCGGCGTCTGCATCAATATCTATGTTATATCGCTATGCGAATGGCTCGTCCTGCTGTATGGGAAACGTCACCGTAATGGTGGTTCCCACGCCCAACTCGCTCGACAGATCGAGCGTGGCGTGATGATACAGGGCCGCATGCTTGACAATGGCAAGCCCCAGACCGGTTCCGCCGCGTGCCTTGGACCTACTCTTGTCCACGCGGTAGAACCGCTCAAATACCTTGCCCTGTTCTTCAGGCGCGATACCGATTCCCGTGTCGGCGACCGCAAGGAACGGATGGCCTTCGTCGTTGGTGCCGCACTGCAGCGTAACCGTACCGCCGGGTCGATTGTAGCGGATGGCGTTGCTTGCCAGATTATAGATGAGCTCGTCAATCAAGCGCGACACGCCCTCGATGACCACAGGCTTGGTCTCATGACTTATCGTCACATTCGCCTGACGGGCGACCTGTTCAAGACGCTGCTCGACCGCGTAGATGGCACGCGAGAGCTCAATAGGCTCCGTGGACCCAATGGGCACCGCCTCGCCCTCAGCTGCACGCTCGGCCTCGTCCAAGTTAGACAGCGTAAGGATATCGTTGACAAGCGCTGCCAAGCGGCCCGCCTCACGATAGATGCGACCGCCAAAGTTGCGCAGGTCGCCCTCGCCCTCGACCATGCCGTTTGCGATGAGCTCGGCATAGCCCGAAATCGCCGTAAGCGGCGTCTTGAGCTCATGGGTGATATTCGCCGTGAACTCGCGGCGCATACGGTCGTTGTCCGCCAGCACCGCCATTTGGCGCTTGAGCTCCTGGCGCTGCGACTCAATACGCTCAAGCATGGGGACCATCTCGGCATAGGCGTGCTCATAGCTACGGCGTGGGTGGTCCAAATCCACTCTTGCAAAGGTGCGATGATGGCACGGGACTCGCGGCGCGCCATAAAAAACGAGAGTACCGCACCCGCTGCTGCGATAAGCAGCATCGGCGCCACCATCGACAGCAAAATCGCCGCAACGCCAGGCTGGGCCTGCGCCAAGCGGACAACCTGGCCGTTATCAAGGGCGACGGCGCGATACAGCATAATCTCGTCGAGCGTAGAGCTTGCGCGCTCCGCGGAACCCGAACCACTCTCAAAGGCCTCGATGACCTCGGGGCGATCGCCATGGTTGGGCAGTGTGGAAGGCGGCGCCTCGTTGTCGTAGGCAACCGATCCATCCTTGTTAATCAGCGTGATGCGCAAGTCCTCTCGATCGAGGCTACGCAAGAACGGGATGGGCTCCTGCTGCTCGTCGAGGGCGGCAGCAATGAGCTCGGTTTCTTGCGCCAGGTTGGCACTCGTGCATCCGCCAAGGTGTTTTGCACAAAGAACGCACCCAGCACCGTAAACGCCACGATAACCGCCATGGCGCAGACAAAGATCGTCACAAAAACGCGGTGCGACAGCGTATGTTTTCCCTGGGGGGCGAAGACCACGGGTTACTCCTCCGATGCGGTGGCCGCGGTGTCGTCACCTTCGGCACCATCACCGGCAGAAGGCTCGGCCAAGCGGTAGCCCACGCCGCGCACGGTCTCGATGGCGCTGGCATGCTCGCCCAGTTTTTGGCGAAGCGTCTGCACGTGCACGTCAACGGTGCGCGAACCGCCGTCGAAGTCCCAGCCCCACACGCTCTGCAGCAACGACTCGCGGGTAAAGACCACGCCGGGCTTGCGCATGAGGTACTCGAGCAGGTCGAACTCGCGCAGGGTGAGCTTAAGCGACTCGCCGGCAACAGTCACCTCACGATGGCTGGGCGAGAGCACGATGTCGCCCACGCTGAGCACATCGCTTGCCTGCTTGACCATGCCGCCGCGACGCAGCAGCGCACGGCAACGGCTGGCAAGCTCCATGAGCGAAAACGGCTTAGTCAGGTAATCGTCGGCACCGCCATCGAGCGCCATCACCTTGTCGAGCTCGGTATCCTTGGCGGTAAGCATCATGATGGGCACCGTCGCCGTCAGGCGATCGGCACGCAGTCGACGCATAATCGCCAAGCCATCGGTATCGGGCAGCATGATGTCGAGCAGGACGGCATCGGGTACCCGTCGCGCCACGGCAGCCTTAAACTCACCGTCGCACGAAAAGCCTTCGGCCTCAATCCCCTGCTTGCGCAGCGCATAGACCGTCAAATCCCTGATGTTGTCATCGTCCTCGACGTAATAGATCATGTTGAACCCCTTTGCGGCCGGCATGACCGCATCTTAACCCTAAAGGTACCTTTACTAGATGGTATCAGCCAAAACGCCCCGTCAAATAATCCGCCGTGCGCGGATCGGTCGGATTCTTGAAGAGTTGCGCGGTGGGCGCGTGCTCCACCAGCTCACCCAGCAAAAAGAATGCGACCGAATCGGAGATACGCGCCGCCTGCTGCATATTGTGCGTAACGACCACGAGCGTGCAGGTCTCTTTGAGCTCGCAGGCCAGCTGCTCCACCACCAGCGTCGATACGGGATCGAGTGCCGAGGTCGGCTCGTCCATCAGCAGAATGTCGGGCTGCACGGCAAGTGCGCGGGCGATGCACAGGCGCTGCTGCTGGCCGCCCGAAAGACCCAGACCCGACTCTTTGAGCTTGTCCTTGGCCTCGTCCCACAGGGCGGCGCGTCGCAGGGAGTCTTCGACCAGCTCGTCGAGCACGACGCGATCGCGCACACCCATACCGCGCGGCCCATAGGCGACGTTGTCGTAGATGCTCATGGGAAACGGGTTGGGGCGCTGGAACACCATGCCCACGCGCTGGCGAAGGCGGCAGATGTCGTAGTCGCCCAGGATATCTTGACCATCGAGCGCAATCTTGCCCTCGATTCGGCAGTCCTTGATGCCGTCGTTCATGCGGTTAAAGCAGCGCAGCAACGTGGACTTTCCGCAGCCCGAAGGCCCGATGAACGAGGTAATCTGCTTGTCGCGGATCTTGATATTCACATCCTTGAGCGCATGGTGGTCGCCATAGAACAGGTCGAGGCCCTCAACATCGATTCGCGTCGGCGAGGCGGCAAGATCCTCTGCCGTGGGGCGAGTCGCATCCCCAACCTCGCGCTCGTGCGCGGCCTCGGCCTGCGCTTTCATGAGTTCTTCAAGCTCCGTGGGCTCCACAGCCGCAGCAGCCGTCATACCGCATACCTCCACATCGATATCAATTCAGCAGTATCGATAGTAGGAATCGCGGCTCATATGCACGTGAGCGCATTGTCAAGTGTTTGTAAGGGCACGCTGGCTATGCGGCGGGCAGCTCGATGGTGAATATCGTGTGTTCGGGCGTCGATTCACATGCAACGGTACCGCCGTGCGCGCATACGATCTCCTTGGCGATGGCAAGCCCCAGTCCAGCGCCGCCGCGATTGGTCGCACGCGCCGCATCCAGGCGATAGAACTTCTCAAAGATCACCTTGAGCTTAGCCGCAGGGATGGGATCGCCCTGATTGATAAAGCGCACGCGCACGCCACCGCCGTCCCGGCGTCTGGCCTCGATCGTGATGGTCGAGCCTCATAGCTATAGGCAATAGCGTTTTTCATGATGTTGTTGAACACGCGAGCCATTTTGTCGCCATCCACGAGCACCGTCAGGTCCTCGCGAATATCAACTTGGACTTCCTTATGCTGCTCGTTGAGGATGGGATAGAACTCGTCAGTCACCTGAGCCAGTAAGAGCCCCAAATCGACGTAGCTGCGGGTGAGCACGATATCGTGGAAATCAAAGCGCGTGATGTCGAAGAACTCCTCGATGAGCGCATCGAGCCGGTGGGCCTTGTCGAGTGCCACGCCCGTAAAGCGTGCACGTTGCTCAACCGGCAGCTCGGGAGCCTCTTGCAGCAGCGAAAGATAGCCCACCACACTGGCGAGCGGCGTGCGCAGGTCGTGCGCCAGGTACGTCACCAGGTCATCTTTGCGGTGCGATTCGTCACGCAGGGCTTGTTGAACCCTACGCTCGCAATCGCGCGCCCGGTTGAGCGCGCCCTCGACCTCGAGGAAGTCGCCGTCAATGTTGTCCCATGTGTCGGGGTTATCGATCAGACGATCCTGAATGCGGGCGGCAATCACGCGGTCGGCGTGCAGCTCGCCCTGCTCGTAACCCTGGTAGTACAGGGCGCGTCCGCAGAAGAACAGGACGCACACGGCAAGCGCCAGCACAAATCCAAGCATGTTGAACACAAAGCCGGCGTCAAAGAATACGGGCTCGCCAATACCGCCAAGCGCCATGGACCCGATCGCCAACGTAATAGTCCACGCGGCGCCGCCGATCACCACACAGCGGCGAACGATTTCGAATCGATCAATCAGCAAAAAGCCAATGAGTAGAACTGCCAGGATGCCAACGATATTGTCAATGCCGATGAGCAGCAGACTCAGCAAAAAGAGCAGCACCGTCGCTAACGCACGGTTGTCAACGACCGCCCTTACGTATTCAAAGAGTCGATCGGGTACCTCGAATGCCCGCCTATCGTCTTTTGTCATATCTACTCCCCAACCATCAAAGGCGTTATTCGATTATGTAGCCGACGCCCCAGACGTTTTTGATAAAGCGCGGCTTCTGGGCATCGTCGCCAATCTTTTCGCGCAGATGGCGAATGTGCACCATAACCGTATTGTTGGAGCCGGGCATAAAGTCCTCGTTCCACACCGCGCGGAACAGGTCCTCCACGGGCACCACGCTACCACGATGCTCGACCAGATACAGCAAGATGGAATACTCGATGGGCGTAAGGCGCACCGGCGCACCGTCCACCGTCACAGAGCGGGCGTCGCGGTTGATCTCGAGGCCGTCGAGCTGGATGATCGGCGACTCGGCCGCCTGTGCGCGGCTGCCGTAGCTGGTATAACGACGAAGCTGAGCATGGACGCGTGCAATGAGCTCCAGCGGACGGAACGGCTTGACCACATAATCGTCTGCGCCAAGCGAAAGGCCCTCGATCTTGTCTTGCTGGGCATCGCGCGCCGTCAGCATGATCACGGGATAGGTATGGCTGGAACGGATCGTACGCAACAGCTCAAAGCCATCGATATCGGGCAGCATGACATCCAGCAGCGCCAGATCGAACTCCTGCTCCAAGATTGCCTTGGCAGCATCGGCCCCGCTATAGGCGACCTGTACGTCAAAGCCTTCTTTTGTAAGGTAGATGCCAACTAGGTCGGCGATGGCCTTCTCGTCATCAACTACCAGTATGCGTTCGTTCATGCGTGCTCCTCTCGCGCTCCATTATGCCCGAGGGGGCGCCCGTCACACACAACAAGCGTGGGTGATTAAGTCGGCCTTAAGCACCCTTGTGCCCGTTCGGCGCGGATGTGGGCCGCGCACGCACGCGATGATCGCCGATGCCGGCAAACGATATACTCTAGTTCCAGAAGAGACCATCCCGTCGAAAGCGAAATCTGTGAAGTCCCTCACCTCTTTTACAAAGCGCTCAGCCCAGCTTGCCGCCGGCTTTGTCTGCGCTATCGCCCTTGCCGCTGGCGTGCCCACCGTCGCCGGCGCCCAAGTGCTCACGACCGACAATGTCTGTGGCAAAACCGCCGATGCGCGCGGCATCACGGCCGAAAATCTACCCGATATCGATGCGACCAATGCCTTCGTCATGGGCAAAGACGGCACCGTCTACTATGGGCGCGGCGCCGATGAGCAGGTCAAAATCGCCTCGATCACCAAGGTCATGACCGCAATCCTAACCGTTGAGAATTGCAAGATGGACGAGAAGGTCACGGTGAGCAACGCCGCAGCCACCGTGGGTAATTCGACCGCCGCTTGCTCGAAGGCGACGAGCTTACCGTGGAGCAGGCGCTGCGCGGCCTGATGATTCCCTCGGGCAACGACGCCGCCATCGTGCTCGCCGAATATATGGGCAAGAAGATCGACCCTAAGACCAAAGACGCCGAGGCCACATTTGTGAAGGCCATGAACGAGCGCGCTAAGAGCTCGGCTGCACCGGTACGCTTTTTGAAAACCCGCATGGTCTGGACTTTGATGAGTGGGCTGGCGATATGCACTCAACCGCACACGACGTAGCGCTGATGATGCAGGAGGCCATGAAAAACGACACGATTCGCGAGGTCGTAGCGAGCGAGGATTCCTGGATCGAGGTCACGGGCGCCGACGGCACCGACCATTCGCATTCCATGGACACGCATAACTATTTGCTGGGCCAAGATGGCAACATCGGTGCAAGACCGGTACTACCGACGATGCAGGCTATTGCTTTACGGGTGCCTACAACCGCGATGGCGACGAGATCTACACTGTCGTTTTGAACTCCACCACCACCGACCAGCGCTTTACCGATACCGCAATCCTTGCCAATTGGTACTACGGTCACAAGGTGACGGTCGCAATCGCCAACACGCAGGAAAAGACCGCCAACGGCAACCCGCTTATGGCGCGCATTGGTCAAACCGACTGGACTGATAAGACGATCGACGCCACACTCGCCGATCCTACGGCGCAAGCGACCGTGTTTTCCCTTGCCGGCGAGGTGACCGAAAAGGTTAGCTACGACGATCTTTCGGGCACGGTGCATGTGGGCGACAAGGTGGGCAGCGTTACGCTTAAACAGGGCAGCACCAAGATTGCCGTCATGGACCTGGTTGCCGACGAGGAAGGAACAGGGCCCAATCCCATCGAGTGGCTGCTCGTGAAGCTCGACCGCCTGGGCCGCCGCATCGACAACCGCCCGCTCACAGCCGAGAGCGAAACCGTAGCCAAGGCTCCTGAGGTGTAGGGCCAAAGCGTTATCACATCGAACCAAATGAGGCGTCCAACGGGGCGCTTCATTTTTTGAGGGTTCGAATCCCGGCTTATAGGACATAATGTGTGTCCCGATAGAACATCCGTTTCCATCCATTAATCCAGCCAGAACGGGTACGGGTCCCTGTGGTGGAGGTCCTCCCACACGGCCCTGTCGCCCCACTCCGGCCCTCCGTCCTCGCGCGACGGCGAGGCGGAGTAGACGCTGAACAGGAAGTCGATGTCCGCGTCGGTCGGCATCGTGGCGAGCTTCTCGCGCGCAGTCCTCGCGTCCCCCGAGTGCGCGTGGCACCACCAGAACACCGCCTTCACGCGCTTGACCGACGTCAGCCCCCGGTGGTTGCGCAGGACGGCCCTCAGCTGCGAGTTCACCCCTCCCTCGATCATGTTGTTGGTCGACGGCAGCGGGCCGGCTTGGCCAGGGCGGGGTCGAGGTAGGTGAACAGCGTCCCCGCCGACACCAGCGACGACAGCGACGAGCGCGCCGCCTCAGCCTCTCGTGGGTGCAGGCCCTCCTGCCGTCCACCACGGTCCTGTCCTCCAGGAAGTCGGCCCAGAAGCCGCACCAGTCGAGGTAGCGCTCGACCCAGAGCTCGGCCTGGTGCAGCGTCTCGATGCCCATGAGGTCGCGCGCGATGAGGTAGAGCTCGCGCCCCGCCTGGAGCTTCGGCCGCGTCGTCGTGTAGCGCTTGGCCTGCGAGAAGCGTGAAGGTGCACCTCTGGACCCTGGTGCGCGGCCAGGTCTCGCGCACGGCCTTGGCGAACCCGCTCCCGCCGTCGGTGACGACTACCTCGGCGCCGGGATCGGCGCCATGAGGGCCGACCACGCCCTCGAGTTCTCCGACCTCGCCATGTACCAGGAGACCACCCGCTCGCCGCTGCAGCATATGAGCACCACGAGGTCGCGCGCGACCCAGATCCCGTCGACGTAGAGCACGCGGTGCAGCTCGCCGTCGGGGACGGGCATGGGCCAGACCTCCCAGAACTCGGCCGTCCTGCGCCTGAAGGAACGCCCGCCGCCCGGCATCGCCGCCTGGGAGTCCTTGGAGAGGAGCCACCCGAGGAACTCGTCCAGCCTCGTCGCCGTGTCGTCGTACCTCACCGTCGTCGACGCGCCGCAGGACGTGCACCTCCACCGCTGGGACCCCGATGAAGTCCTGCCGTTGCGCTTGGTCCGACCGCCGCAGTAGGGGCAATAAACGGCCTTCATGGGCACCTCTTCCGAAAGGGTATTTAACGGTTCCGGAAAAGGTTATCTACCTGCGGGAACGATAGGCAACCGGACACACATTCTGTCCGAGCGGTTAAAAGCGGGCACGGAATTTAAGCGGCTGAAAAAGGGGCATCGACCTGCGCCGATGCCCCCAACGTGGACACACATTATGTCCTATAAGCCCGAATCCCCAGCTAACGTGGTTCAACTAAAAAAGGGTCCCTTTCGGAACCCTTCTTTAAAGTCTTACTGGCGGAGAGCTGGGGATTCGAACCCCAGATGCCCTTTTGGGGCATACTCGCTTAGCAGGCGAGCACCTTCGGCCTCTCGGTCAGCTCTCCGTAACAGCCGTTCTATAGTAACCAAACAGTCGAGGATGGGCAAGAGGGAATTTGGAGCGATTCCATTTTTACCTTTCCCGCACCGCCTCCAACAAATAGTCACGCATATACGGAATTGCAAACGAAACACAGCCATAGCCCGCGGGCTCAATCAACCCCGCATCGATCAGACGCTTGCGATATGACCCAACTTTGTTCGCCGACAAACCCATCTTCTTGGCGATATCGCCGTTGGCGATATCGACGCCCTCGCATTGAGCCATCGCCGCGAGATACTGAAACTGCCGTTCCGACACCCTGCGCAGCGCAGGGGCAATCACCATAGCATTAAAGCTATCAAGAGCCGCTGGATACCCTTACGAGCCGCCTCTTCGCTCACACTCTCCGCCCCACTGCGCGCAGCAACCTGCCAAGCGTAATATCCGACCAGCTGGACCATAAAGGGATAGCCTGCCGAAGCTTTTGTTAATAGCTCAGCGGCACCTTTGTCGAGCTCCTTGCCCGCTCGTCTCATCGTATCCTCAAACGATCCGCCAACTTCAAAATCGGAAAGCCGAGTAAGTTCAACATGTTTGGCTCGCTGAAGGAACGTCAACGTATCATCCACCACCACGCCATCTACCGATGTCGGCAGCCCGGCGAAAGCGAAAGCGACATTCGCTCCTTGGCGAATCAAGAGCTGCATCTCATTGCCTAGCTCGCGCATTTCCTCAGTTGAGGCATCCTGGATCTCGTCGAGCGTAATGAGCAGACCACCGCGCTTCGCAGCATCGTACATCGCCTCGCCCAGATGAGAGGCCGACTTCGACATCTCCATGGAGCCAAGGCTGACCCCTAAAATCGATGGGGAAATCGAGATTGATTCAAGACGAACGTTTCGCTGCAGAGCCTCGAGGATTCTATTGCAAAAACCAGCATTGGAGGCAACGTCAACGACCTCGAATCCTTTTTTGCGTGCAAGGTCACCCAATGCACTAAGGAGCACCGTTTTACCTGTGCCTCGGACGCCCGAGATGCGCATGAGTCGATCGGGGGCACCAGGACCATTCTCAAGAGCCTCGGCAAAGTCATCCAAAAAGTGTCCCGTCCGATAAGCTCAGGCGGATTCATGCCCGCCGTTGGCTTAAAGGGGTTAACAGCTTTCGTCATTCTGCCCTCCTCTGCTAGTTTTAACAACTTTAACAAAGTTTAGCAACTTTAGCAGAGTTTAACAGTTTTAGCAGGCTCGGCGGCTTTATGCCTTACCGATCCTGCCGGGTCCTCCCGCCCGCGCCGATACAAATAGCGCAGTGCGGCCCCTCTATATCGCCCCTACCCCAGCGAGCGACTGAGGGAGCCGAGCTCATCGTTGCCCATGGTGCGCCACATTTGGAAGATGCAGACGCGCGCCAGGAAAAAGAAGCCGTTATCGACCAGCTGCACGGCGGCATCCGCCAGCTGGTTGGTCACGGCGGACACGGGAGGCAGCTCGAGCCCGGCCTTACGGATGGTCTCAACCGCATCCTCGAACGTCGGCGGCTCATTGACGCCCATCTCGTTCATAAGGCCCTGCATTTCTTCCAGCGCGCTACCACCCGACTCCTCGCCGCGCGGCACGAGGCGGTAGCACGCCAACGCGAGCTCGAGCTGGTCGCAGTTCCAATAGCAAACGCCAGACGATAGAACAGATAACCGATTGCGGAACGGTCACTGGCAATGCGCAGGCCGTGGCGCGCCACCTCGATAATCTCGTCAAAGCGCTCCAGGCGCGCCAGCACGTTGATGAGCGCAAAGTGCGACTGCATGGACGAGCGAGCCAGATCGTAAAGACGACGCACCTCGGGCAATGCCCGTTCAAAATCCTCCTGCTCGGCGTAATAACTGCAGATCTCGTGCTGGGCAAAGTACAGCGCATCGGGAGCACGCAAAATACGAACGGAGCGGTCTTCCTCCATTACCGGCAGCACCATGCGTACCAGCTGGTTGTCGCAAAACTGCGTCTGGACCGGACCCGTTGCCAAAAGCTCGGCAACGGCACACTTGGCCTCCAGCTCCTCAACAAGACGGGAGAAGCCTCAAACGCGCTTGCACGGGTCAACTTTTGCCTGCTCGCGCAACTCAACGACGCGCGCCACATACGGGTCATCGTCCATCTCCATGACCTCGAGCTCATCAGCCGTATCGGCAAGCAGCAGGTCGCGCAACGCCGGCGGCAGCGAACGGTGGTCGTCACGCGGGCGAACGTGAACCTCCGCAGGCTCAATCGCATCCGGCGCATCCGACTCATATGCCTCAAGCATGCGCTTGCACGGCATATCGTCCATATCCATGCTCTCAAGATCCTTGGCGACAGGCACGCAATTGGCCAGATAGGCCGCACGCCCAAAGGAATATGTTGCAATGACGCGCTCGCCCTGCTCGCCGTCGGGAGCCGCAATCTGAACATAGCAGCGCGCAATGCAGGCACCTGCGGCAAAGCAAGCCGCTGCCAGCGTAAGCGCCACGCGCGCGTCGTGCTCCGCGGCCCAAATCACACGCGCGTTCTCGTCCAACTCGCGCCAGACATCCTCCTGAGCGTCGTATTCACGCTGTGGCATGGCATCCACGACAGAGTGCCCAAACCGAACGAGCATAATCCCCTCGCAACGTTTGCCCGATAGGTATAGTCGAGCCGTGTGACCACGTTAAGCGCCTCGACGATACGCGCGAAGCGGGTACGCACATCCCACTCACCGCCCGGCTGGCAAGCTACCGTTCCGGGTTTGCCCCACGGGTTGTCGCTCGAGGTCGTATCGAGCAGTCGGGGAACATCGTTGGTTGTCTTGGCGATATGCCACGCATCAAAGAGCGCGCAGCCTCAAGGCTCGGCGAGGATGCCGCGGGGACCAATCCAGCCCCGATGCGCTCAAGGATGCCGGAGAGGCGGTTGAGACGGCACTCGATGGCAAGCAGCATGTCAATCTCGTCCTGGTCCAGCAGGCTACGATCAAAATTGAGATAGAACAGCTTTGAGCGGTCGATGCGCGCTAGGCTCATTTCGGACTTGGCAGCAATGGTGCGCAGGCGGGGCAAGTCGATCTCGCTCATAAGAGCGGCGGCATAGCGCTCGATACCGCTCGGATTCTCGGCATGGTCAACACGGTAAAGCAGCGTCTCGATAGCATCGGGGAGCGGTGCCGTGTCAAAGCCCAAAAACACCTCGACCGGCTCGGGCAACTTTACGAGTTTGATCTTGTCGACAACGTTTTGCATGTCTACATCGAGACCGTCGACGCCCGTCGTGTTCGCAAGAGCGCTTTCGGAGTTGGCAAATATCACGTAGCGCAAGAACATCGAGGCCATGAACTCGCCGTAAGGAAGGGCGCGGGTCGAATTCCATGTCTCGTGGTCGGACTGCTCGCGCATGGGGCCTTCGGGAGAGCCGGCAGTTCGCGCACACGCGCGCATTGCACCGTTAGCTTCCCTCACCATAATCTCGCCAATACTGGAATCGGACTCGTGAAGGACCAGCTCCATGTCAGGGTCCTCGGGCAACGGTACTTCCCGAACAGGGCGGTCAACCTTATAAACCTTGCCCGACACGCTCACGTAGCCCAAGAGCGATATGTGAGTTTTGCCGACGAATTCGACGACATAGCACGACTCTTTGGGGTCCTCGCCAAAGACTTTCCAGACAACACCATATGAGCGCCCCGCAGGCTGCTCTGGCATCGATGGAAAACGCTTTTTGGGGTCGAGAAACCTGAGCTTGTATGTCGGACGCTCTGCCACGAAATATCACCCTGATCAGTCGTTGAAAGAAGGAGTGGTCGCGGATGGGCCGCGACACCTACTCGGAATCTTACACGAGTCGATAAGAAATAGTCTCCCGCGGACGGCGGCGCACGATTCCAGTCGAGCTTCTGGTGTCGAATGCCGCCATAAAAGAAAAGCCCCCGTTACCGGAGGCTTTCGATTTCAATTGGTGCGGCGTATAGGATTCCGCGCATCCGCTTCGCGGATCCGCACCGGCTTCGCCCGCCTGCCGGCGCGCTCGCCCGCTCGCTACGGACGCTCCGCGTCCGCTTCACGCTCGTGCCTCGACCGAGGTTCGAATCCATGCGGTGTTGCCATAAAAGAAAAGCCCCCGTTGCCGGAGGCTTCAAGTTCGATTGGTGCGGCGTATAGGATTCGAACCTATGACGTTCTGATTCGTAGTCAGACCCTCTATCCAGCTGAGGTAACGCCGCAGCGCAAGACATATAAAACCACTTTAGTTAGTTGGAGTCAAGCACAATCTCAAACTTTTTGGAGAATATGTTCCTCACGCAGCTCCGCATGCGCCAATGTCCCCCATACGATCAATCGGTTTTTCAACTACATCGAACCCAGCACCGAGCTCCCCCAGAAGCGACCGCACCCGTTGGGCACAGTCGTAGTCAGCAAACGAGATGCTCAGCATTCGGGCCACCTGATTAGAAGTTCCAACACCATAGAAGTGCTCAAGGACAACAAGCGCCTCATGCGCCACAAACGTCTCGACCACATGCGGCGACTCCTCATAGCACCATTGCGTCAATGGCCCCTCACTCGTCTGCCGAACCACCAAGCCACCCATACCCGACGGCTCGCACGTTACCAGCAGGTGCTCCCCGCCCTCATCGCTCTGGAACAAAACAACCCGCTCGTCGAACAGCTCCATCACATCCCCTTTCTCTTGCTCTTAGCTAGCAAAAGCATAGCAGGTAAATGGCTGTATACAGAACGTTTGTTCGTGTGTTTTCTATCGAGCTGTCCGCACGGCATGGTATAGCCGTACACAAAAAGGGCGCCCCTAAAAGGAGCGCCCTCGCAAATCGCCTATGCAGCTAGCTTACGCGACCGGCTCGATCTTCTCGAGGCCGCCCATGTAGGGACGCAGAACCTCGGGGATCGTGATGGTGCCGTCGGCGTCTGGTAGTTCTCCAGAATGGCGGCCATGGTGCGGCCAGCCGGCAGGCCGGAACCGTTGAGGGTGTGCAGGTAGCGCGAGCCCTTGAAGTTCTCGGGGTCGCGATACTTGATGTTGGCGCGACGGGCCTGGAAATCGCCGCAGTTAGAGCAGGAGCTGATCTCTTTGTAGGCGTTGTAGCTCGGCAGCCAGACCTCGATGTCGTAGGTCTGACGGGCAGAGAAGCCAGGTCGCCGGTGCACAGGCTAATCACGCGATACGGAAGGCCCAGCTGCTGAAGCAGGAACTCGGCCTCGGCGGTCATGCTCTCGAGCTCCTCGTCGGACTCCTCCGGCTTGGCAAACTTGACCATCTCGACCTTGTCGAACTCGTGCTGGCGGATGATACCGCGGGTGTCGCGACCAGCGGAGCCGGCCTCCTCGCGGAAGCAGGGGGTGAAGGCGGTGTAGCGGCGCGGCAGGGTATCAGCATCGAGAACCTCGCCGGCGTGCAGGTTGGTAAGCACGACCTCGGCGGTGGGGATCAGGAAGTTGTCGCCCGAGACGTGATAGGCGTCGTCCTCGAACTTGGGCAGCTGACCCGTGCCAAACATGGTCTGACGCTTGACGACGATGGGCGGCCACCACTCCTTAAACCACGGCTGGTGTGCGTGTCAAGGAAGAAGTTGATGAGGCGCGCTCAAGACGGGCGCGGCGCCACCGAGAACGGTAAAGCGGCTACCGGAGAGCTTGTTGCCGCGCTCGAAATCGAGGATGTCGAGGTCGGTGCCCAGGTCCCAGTGCGGCTTAAAGTCGAAGTCGAACTCGCGCGGGGTGCCCCAACGACGGCGCTCGATGTTCTCGTCCTCGTCCTTGCCGTACGGCGTGGCCTCGCAAGGGATGTTGGGAAGGTGAGCCATAAAGTCGTACTGCTCCTGCTCGAGAGCGGTGCGGCGCTCGGCCAGACCGTCAATCTTCTCGTTGACGGCGCGCACGGCCTCCTTGGCGGCCTCGGCTCGTCCTTCTTGCCCTCCTTCATCAGGGCGCCGATCTTCTTGGACTCGGCATTACGCGTGGCCTGGAGCTCCTCGACCTCGGTGATGACGGCACGGCGCTCGTCGTCGAGCTCGAAGAACTTCTCTCGATCCCAAGACGTCTGGCGGTTGGCCATGGCGGTATCGATGGCATCGGGGTTCTCGCGAACAAACTTGATATCAAGCATTAGATCCTCCGGCGATATACATTCCATTTAGGTTGCAACCTTGTACATGTATGGGCAAGTATATACTTATGAGCGTTTACGACCCAACCCAACTACGCAAGAAGGCACCCAATGGACGCAGTTTTTTCCTTTTTGTTTGGCACCCGCACCGGTTTTGCCATCCTTTTCGCCGGCGGCATCCTACTGTTTGCGATTCTTGCCTTTGTAATGGAGAAGCGCACCCATAAGATGTATGTCGACCGCGGCCCCAAGGACGAGGACGATCAAGACGGCTTCTGGGACTAGCCTGCCAAAAAGAGACAGGCTTATTTTGGTCGGTTTTATCTGGACAACGCAAGCGCCCCGCCACTGGAATTGATCCAGTTGCGGGCGCTTTTTGCTCAAGATACAAAACCGCAGGAAAAACCTGCCAAAATAAACCTGTCCCTAAATGGCAGGTTTTACTGGAGGGTGGCGTCGATGGCCTTGACCAGGGCGCTGCGCATGCCAGCATCCTCGAGCGCGACGACGCCCTTGATGGTGGCGCCGCCGGGTGAGCATACGGCATCCTTCATCGCCGCAGGATGCTGACCAGTCGCAAGCTGCAGCTTTGCCGTGCCCAGCACCATCTGGCTCACAATGCGATAGGCATCGGCGCGCGGGATACCGTGCTTGACGGCCGCGTCGCCCAAGGCCTCAATCGCCATGGCGACAAATGCCGGGGCGCAACCACCCACGGTGCCACCCACAAACAGCAGCTCGTGTCGAGCTCGACGACAGTGCCAAGCTTACCGAGCAGGTCGAGCACCACGGCACGCTGCTCGCCGTTGAGCGTAGAGGACTTCTCGCAGGCGATGACGCCCTCGCCCACCGAAACCGGCGTGTTGGGCACCGTCGAGATATGCGCGACACCCGGCAGGACCTGCTCCCACTTGACGCTATCCCAAGTCCAGGCGACCGAAAGGACAACCTTGTCGGCTAGAGCGTCCTTGAGCGGAGCGAAGACCTTCTCGATCATGTATGGCTTGACCGCAGCAACCACGATATCGGATGCAGCGACAACCTCCGCCGCATCACGACAGGCAACCATCCCACGCGTCTCACAACGCTCAACCAAGGCGTCGTAGTGGCCCGCGCAGGCGCACATATCGCTCGCAGCCACACCGGCGGCGATCCAGCCATCGGCCATAGCGCTCGCCATATTGCCAAAACCGACAAATCCGATCTTCATATCTCATAGTCCTCTCAGACACGCTCTTCAAAACGAAGGCTATTGTCCCACGGCATTGTTTCGTATTGCCGACCTATTTGTGATACGGCTCGCCACGGCTGATCTTGCAGGCGCGGTAAACCTGCTCCAGCAGCACCACGCGCGCCAGGTTATGCGGCAAGGTAATGCGTCCAAAGCTGAGCATCTCGTCGGCGCGGGCGCGCACGGCATCGTTCACACCGTCCGATCCGCCGATTACAAAGGCGATGTCGCTGTTGCCTCGCAGCATGAGGTCATCGAGACGGGCCGAAAGCTCCTCGCTCGAGCGCTCTTTGCCCTCAATGGCAAGCAGGATCACATGCGCTCGAGGCGGCAGGGCTGCAAGAATCGCCGCCCCCTCCTTGTCGCGCGCGGCATCCACGCCGCCCGCCTTAGCCGGGTCGATATCGGCCACCTCGCGGATATCCACCTTGGCATAGGCACCTAGGCGCTTGGTGTACTCAGCGCACGCGTCCTTCCAAAAGCGCTCCTTGAGCTTACCGACGCAAACGACGGTGTATTTCACGCGCGTCTACTCCTTCGAATCGTTTTGAACTTCGCCAGCGGTCAGCATCTGCTCGAACATCGAGGCCGACTGCGAGAAATCGCTCGGCAGCACGACCGTCGAGGTTTTACCCGTGCGAGCGAACTCTGTCATCATCTCGGACCACTGCGTAAACATGAACAGCTGGTTGGCCTCGTCGTTGCCGACGCCCGTCTCCTGGATAATCTCGAGCGAATCCTTGATGCCCAACGCGATGGCCTTGCGCTGGTTGGCGATGCCCTCGCCCGCCTTTTCCATCGCCTCGGCCTCAGCGGTCGCCTCGGTGACGCGCTTGATGCGGTCGGCCTCGGCGAGCTCCTGCGCAGCAGCGCGCTTGCGCTGGGCGGCGTTGATGTCGTTCATGGAGTTCTCAACCTCGGTCGGCAGCGCGATCTTGGTGATGAGTGTCGACACGAGGGTGAAGCCGTAGGCACCATCTGCCGGACACGGTGGCATTGACGTCCTTGGCGATGTCATCCTTCTTGGCAAAGACCTCATCGAGCGTGTAGACAGGGATGGAAGAGCGCAGGGCATCGGTGATGAAATCGCGCATCTGGTCGACGGGCTCCTGCAGCATGTAGTAGCTCTTGTAGATGCCCGAATCTGCCGGGCCAGCGCCCATGTCATAGCTCACGTGGTACTGAGCAGAGACTTCAAGGCCGATGGTCACGTTGTCCTGGGTCTTAACGTCGATGCCAAAACCGTTTTTCATGGTGCGCAGACTCACCGTGGCGGCCTTACGGTCGATCACGGGCACCTTCATGTGGAAGCCCGCGTTGACGATGCGGTTAAACTTGCCCAGACGCTCGATGATCACGGCATGCTGTTGTTCAACGACATAGCAGGCGTTGGGGAGCAGCAGCAACAAAATGATGATGGGAAGCAGAAGACTCGTAAGGGCGGCAATGATTCCGGACAACAGCATGGTCTCTCCTCTGATAGGCTCACGTTGGCACTAGGATACCCGCACGAAGCAGCCACGTGACATCAACAGGAGGCCCATAACAAAAAAGCTCCCATTGCTGGGAGCTCTTTCATTTAATGGTTCGGGCGAAAGGACGTCCGCGTATCCGCTTCGCGGATCCGCACCGGCTTCGGCCGCCTGCCGGCGTCCTCGCCAGCTCGCTAAAAACGCTCCGCGTTTTCTTGGCGCTCGCTCCTTCGCAGGTTCAAGTCCCCGCGATGGCCCATAACAAAAAAGCCCCCATTACTGGGAGCTCTTTCATTTAATGGTGCGGGCGAAAGGACTTGAACTTCATGGGGTTGCCCCCATACGGACCTGAACCGTACGCGTCTGCCAATTCCGCCACGCCCGCGTGCAGGAATTAGAATAACGGAGCGCTACCGCGAACGCAAGAACTATTTTTGAAAAAGTTTGCAGGCATTTTCCCAAGCTGCTCGCGCGATTGCCTCAGCATCCTCGCCGGTACGATCGACACGGTCGTTGACCAGCATGTTTGCCGTGATAGAAATCATTGCCGGCTCGCACTCAAGACCGCGAATGGGCTCCGGTGCCATATACGGGCAATCCGTCTCGAACAAAATGCGATCGAGCGGGGTCGCCGCAAATGCCTCGCGCACCTCGTCGTTGCGCTTAAAGGTGGCCGCGCCGCCATAGGCGATATAGCAGCCCAAACCCACAAAGCGCTCCATCGTAGTTCGATCCTCGCCAAAGCAGTGCAGCACGCAACCGGCCTGAGGCACGCCTACCTCGCGCAGCACGTTGTACGCATCAACGTGCGAAGTGCGCTCCCCATCCGAGTCCTCGTGCCGCAGGTGCAGCTCCACCGGCACATTGCGGCGCACAGCAACTTCGAGCTGACGTACCATGCAATCAATCTGCACGCTGTGGGGCGCCGGCGCGATGTCGTCGTCGTAATCCATGTGATAGTCCAGACCGATCTCGCCGATGCCGACGCACAAAGGGTCATCAAGCGCAGCAACAACCTGTGCGTGAATGTCGTCGGTATAATCCGGCGCGCCATAGGGGTGAACGCCAGCGAGATACTTGATCTGCGGAATATCCCGCATCGGCAGAATCTCGCGCACGAGCCAGTCGCTATAGTCCGTCACGCTGCGCTTGTCGGCGATGGGGTCGAGCATCGTCACCAACAGATCGACGCCCGCGGCTTTGGCGCGCACGAGCGTTTCGGGCACTTCTTTGCCCCAAAACGAAAGCAGATGCGCATGCGTGTCGGCAAGCGGTGCCAAGGGCACGGGGCAGGCAACCGTCTTCTTTTTCTTGGTAAACGTCACGCGTTCGGCATTAATCGTCATGGATTAGCTCCTGGGCCAGGCGGACAAAGTCAGCAACATCGAGCGTCTCGGCGCGCGTGGTGGGTGAGATACCGCAAGCCTCAAAGGCGGCATCGAGCACGTCCTTGGCAAAGCCGTTGGCGCTCATGGAATTGCGGATGGTCTTGCGACGCTGAGCAAATGCGGCGTCAATCACGCGGGCCACAAACTCGCGATCGAGTCCTTCGGGCACCACGCCGTCAACACGGTCGATACGCACGACGGCCGAGTCCACGTGCGGTGCCGGCATAAAGCAACGCGGCGGCACCTCAAAGCGACCCGTCACCTGCGCATACAGGCCGAGCTTTGCCGTATAGCCGCCATAGGTCTTATTGCCCGGCACTGCGGCAATGCGATCGGCAACCTCCTTTTGAACCATGACGACGGCGCGCTTGAGCGCGGGCATCGTCTGGAAGAACTGCAGGATGATCGTCGCCGCCACGTTATAGGGCAGGTTCGCGACAAATACCGTCGGCTCACCGCCCGCAACCTGCTCAATCTGCTCCGGCGTCACCCTGAGCGCGTCGCCCATGATAAAGCGGAAGTTGGCATAGTCGGCGGCATGGGCATCGAGCACCGGCTCGAGCTCGGGGTCGGCCTCGATCGACGTGACGCACGCCGCCTCCTGCAGCAGCGCAAGCGTGAGCGTACCAACGCCCGGACCGACCTCGAGCACGCGCTCATCGCCCGCAAGCTCGGAAAGCTCGCAAATGCGCTCAATTACATGGTTGTCGATCAGGAAGTTCTGGCCCAGGCGATGCTTGGTCGCAAGGCCAAACTCCTCCAGCAGCTCCCTTGTTGCCGTGGGGTTTGCCAAAGGCGAAGTTGTCATAGTTGCCTCCTTAGCATGGTGGCGGCGTCTTGAAACAAAAGGGCATGGACCGTTGCGGCCATGCCCTTACATCTAAACAGCAAATTGCCGATATGGCGCGGCGTCTTAGCCCAGACGCGGGAACAGCGGCTCACCCTTCTCGACGGGCTGACCACCGGCAAGCAGGCCCCAAGCGCAAATGCCCTTGAGGTCGTCGCTCGCGCTCGCCCTCGCAGGACAGGCGGCGCAGGGCTTCGGCAGAAGTCTGGGGCATGAGCGGCATCAGCAGGTGAGCGGCAATGCGGATGGCCTCGAGCAGGTTGTAGATCACAAACGCCAGCTCGTCAGCCTTGGCCTCATCCTTGGCAAGCGCCCAGGCTCAGAGTCCTCGATGTAGTGGTTGGCGGCGTGAATGAGCTCCATGACCTCGTCCTTAGCTCCACCGTAATCGAGCACGTCCATCTTGGCCATGTAGCGCTCGACCAGACCATCGGCGATCTTTGCCAGCGGATTGTCAAACGCATCGAACGATGCGGGCTTGGCGGGCGCGCAACCGTCAAAGTACTTGCCGCTCATGTTGAGCGAACGCGAGATGAGGTTGCCCCAGCTGTTGGCCAGGTCGGCATTGTAGACCTGCTCCATGCGATCGAAGCTGATGGCGCCGTCGGTGCCGGGGACGACGTCGGTCATGAAGTAATAGCGATAGCCCTCGACGCCCAGCATGTCGATAACGTCCTGCGGAGCGATAGCGTTGCCGCGGCTCTTGGACATCTTCTCGGCCTTGCCGGTCTCGGCATTGCGCACGGTCAGGAAGCCGTGGGCAAAGACGTGCTCGGGCAGGGCCTCGCCAATGGCCATGAGCATGGCCGGCCAAATAACGCAGTGGAAGCGAATGATGTCCTTGCCCACAATGTGGAACTGCGCGGGCCAGCGATAGGCCAGCTCGGCACGGGCCTCGTCGGTATCGACGCCGTAGCCGACAGCCGTCATATAGTTGAGCAGCGCGTCGAACCACACGTAGGTCACGTGGCCCTCGTCAAAGGGAACCTTGATGCCCCAGTCAAAGCTCGTGCGGCTCACGGAAAGGTCGTTGAGGCCGCCCTCGACAAAGCTACGCACCTCGTTCATGCGGAACGCGGGCTCGACAAAGTCGGGGTGCTCATCATAGAGCTTGAGCAGCTTATCCTGGAAAGCGGAAAGCTTAAAGAAGTAGGACTCCTCCTGCACGCGCTCGAGCGGACGGTGGCAGTCGGGGCACAGGTGCTGGCCGACGCTGCCGTACTCCTCGTCGCCCTTCTGGACCTGCGTATCGGTGAAGTAGGTCTCGTCGGGCACGCAATACCAACCGTCGTAGCTGCCCTTATACAGGTAGCCGGACTCCTTCATGCGCTCCCACAGGTACTGCACGGCATGATGCTGGCGCGGCTCGGTGGTGCGGATGAAGTCGTCGTTGGAGATCTCGAGCTTGCTCCAAAGCTCCTTGAAGTGCGGAGCCTGGCTGTCGGTCCACTCCTGCGGCGTCATGTTGTGCTTGGCCGCGGCCTCGGCGACCTTCTCGCCGTGCTCGTCCATACCAGTCAGGAACTTGACGTTATAGCCGGCGGAGCGGCGATAGCGAGCCTGAACGTCGGCAATGATGGTGGAATAAGCCGTGCCCAGGTGCGGATCGGCGTTGACGTAGTAGATGGGCGTCGTGATAAAGAACGAAGGCTTGCTTTGATCCATGGGGTTTGTCCTCCAGAAAAACGTTGCATACAGGGGATGATTCTAGCGCAAGGGCTGGATATCCTCCATCTATTGCATATCGAGCACCATGGCATAGACATCGCGCTTGCGGCGCGAATACTTCTGAGACAGGCGCTTGGCCACCGCAGAGGCGGGCTCCCCCTCCTCGAGCGCGGCGCGGATATCCTCGCGCAGGGCCTCGTCGGGATCCGCTGCCGCGGCGCCAACCGGTACGATACCGGCCTCCTCGTCCTCGCTCGGCGGCGCGATGACCAGCGCAATCTCGCCCTTTACCTCGCCGCGAGCACGCAGCTCCTCGGCGAGCTGGGCAGCGGGCCCGCGCAAGACCTCCTCGTGCAGCTTGGTGAGTTCGCGGCAGACGGCAACCTCACGCTGGGGAAAGACCTCCGCCACGGCCTCGAGCGTCGCCACGATGCGATGTGGAGACTCGTAGAAGATGAGCGCGCCGGGCACCACGGCAAGGCGCTGCAAACGGCGCACGCGGTCGCCGTGCTTTCGGTCCAAAAAGCCCTCGAAGAAAAAATGCTCGCAGGGAATGCCGGACGAAACGAGCGCCGTGACGCAAGCAGAGGGCCCGGGAATAACTTCTACGGGCACATCGGCCTCACGCGCTGCCTCGACCAGCACCTGGCCGGGGTCGGACACGCTCGGCATGCCGGCGTCCGAGGCAAAGGCGAGGGTCTCCCCCGCCAGCAGGCGGTCGACCAGGCCGGCGGCGCGACTGGCGATCACATTCTCGTCGCAACGGACAAGCGGCTTGGAAATGCCCAGGTGCATCAGCAGCTTTGACGTCACACGCGTGTCTTCGCAGCAGATGGCATCGGCGGCGGCAAAGGCCTCGCCAACGCGCGGGGACAGGTCGCCCAGGTTGCCGATGGGCGTGCCGACCACATAGAGTTTGCCCGTATGGGCGCTGTTTTGCGTCATATCAACCTATTCAATCATGCCGCGCTCGAGCGTACCGAGTGCCGCGCGGGCGTCCCATGCTGCAATGCGCTTCTCGGTCTTCCACGTTTGGAAGAACCAACCGGCAGCCGGCGCAAACGAAGCCAGCTGGTTGGCGATAAACACGCGCTCGTAGGCATTGCGGCCCTCGGGCGTAACCGACGAGTTGGCAAAGATCGCCGCGCCCGACCATTCGCCCACCAGCACGGGGAACCCTGTCGAGATCGCTTCTTTAAGCTCGCGCTTGTTGCGCGAAATCGCCGTCGTCAGCCCGCGGGGGCTCGTGATGTCGAGCGCGTACTCGTCGCGGTAATGGTACAGGTGAAGGTCCATGTAGACGTTCTTGTACTTGGCACCGCGCATAAAATGCTTCCACTCGCTGGGATGCCCCGAAGACGAGAAGACGACGATCTTATCCTCGGGCATATACGAACGGACGAGCTCGTAGGCATCGCGATAGAAATTGCGCAAGTAGTGGGCCGGAATTCCATCCGTCATGGTAAAGAGGCTCTTGCGGACGCTCATCTGCGGCGTGTCCAGCAGCTCAATGCCCAGCAGGCTCTCGGCCTCGCCGTAGCGATCGGCCAAGCGCTCGAGCACGTCGAGTGCGACATGACGGCCGTTGGTGGACGAATGCCACTCGGCAACAGCCTCCGGCGTGGTGGGCGAATCGTTGGAATCGCCCTGGCCACCGGGCACCGTCGCCAGATCGAGCAGCACGCGGATATCGTACTTGGCAGCCCACTCAATCGCACGGTCAATGTAGTCGACAACCGAGATGTAGGACGCATCGGACTCCTGCGAACCAAAGGCATACCAGGCACCGGCAAACGTACGGCATTGAGGCCAATCTGCGCCATGCGGCGAAAATCGTCCTCACTCACAAACGTCTCGTAATGACGGCGCATGCGCTCGTTATAGGCGGCGGTGCCCATGGCCTCCTGCAGCTCGGCCGCGTTGGATGCACCGGTCGCCGCGTATAGCGACGGGGTCACCCAAGGCTCGGGAATAAACCAGCCAGAGAGATTAACGCCGAGTATCCTCTCCATCACTGCCCCCTTCGGATCGTGCAGGCCAAGCCTGCATCGTATTGCATAGGAAAAGTATTGTTTTGAGTATACCCGCGCGTGCGGACAGACGACCGAACGGTCTGTAAAGTGGCGCAAAAGCGGGAGGAATGTCTGGGCGGGCGGGCACGAGCTGGTGCGCCGAGATGTGCACGCACGTCGGAAGTAAGCACCGGAAAGCGCATGCCGTTTTCTCGTTCAATAACGGGATGCATTTCCGCGGGTCTACATAAAAGAAAAGGACCCCTTTGCAGAGGTCCTAGTCAATTCAAGGTGGCGGGGAAGGGAATCGAACCCCTGACACGAGGATTTTCAGTCCTCTGCTCTACCAACTGAGCTACCCAGCCATTTGAGGTGTGCCTTGTTTCAAGGTTGATTAGTATAACCAAGGACACGCTCCGGTCAACCGAGAATTTGAAAAAAGTTTTTGAGCACGGCGTCGGCCACAAGTCCGACCCTATAGAACAGCACGTTGGAGACATCAACCCGCCGCAAGAAGTTTTTCGCTCAGGGCTGCACGGGCAAACTCACTTGGCGTCATTCCTTCAGCCGCCGCCCGTCGACGAATCGCCTCCTTCATCCCTAGGGGAATCTTGACCGATAGCGTTGCCGTCCCTTCGCTTGAGAGTGGAGGCGCCCGTGCACGATCCCCCCAACGGTATGCTCGCCGTCCGGAAACTCGCCATGCTCGTACGACTCGCACCACGTGTCAATCATTTCATCCGTTATAACCTGACCATTGGCAGCCGTATACGCCTTGCTCATCATCGGCCCTTCCGTCAAGTGTTTTTTGGCGTTCGGATGGATCTCAACATCCATGCACCTTCTCCTCCATCTTACCCAATTTCGTATGACGAAAGTCCGCTGTCGCCAATTCTTACGCCGGCACTTGTTGGAGGGCGGGAGGTGTAGCGAGGATTGAAGGGCGTTCCAGCACCGCCCAGGCACCGGGACAGGAACACATGCGCCAAGGACGGACGTTTTCGTAGTGCGCGAGGACGTTGCCGTTTCGATCGATAAAGGCAATGTCGATGGGATAGGCCATAAAGCAGGTGTGAACCGAAGAGCAGCGTGGAAACGCCATAACGAGCGGCAACCCGTTGGCAGCAATCGGAGACTGTCTCAGCATGCCACGCAGGCGCACGGCAAACGACTCCGCCACCACAAACTCGGCAGGCGTCCAACCCAGCCTGTTGAGCGCCCGCGCGTAGGCAATGTAGGATGAGACCGCGGTCACATAACCACCCCCGGACGCCACGGATCGACTGTCACCGCGCGCTCGTGCGACAACTTTGCCGGCGCCCCCAGCGAAACGCCGGCGATGCTGAGCGAGCTCGGCCACGGCTCGTAGCGCATGGTGCAGGTATAGGTCCTAAACGTACCGGAAAGCGAAAGCAGACCGCCATCCGATGTCGTCGCACCCTGTTTGCTTGAGACCTCGATCTGCAAGCCATAGCCTTCCATGGCATGTTGAATCTGAGCCTGAACGGTCGCGGAGGCATCGATGGAGCTGTCGTCGCCCTCCCCGCTCGGAGCCACGGCGTGTGCTAGCACGATATCGGGCACCACGCGGTCGAAGCGTGCGACCGCACCGGCAAAGATCATGACGTTGTACACGATGAGTGCCAGAACCAGCAGGACGGGCGTGACCACGGCCATCTCGACCGTCGCCTGGGCGCGCTCCTCGCGCAGGCGCTTGCGGATGCTCATTACGACCCACCGCCCAGGGCACCCGCCAGCGTGGCAACATCGACGGTAAGTGGGATGGAACCGCCGCCGGGCAGCGGAATCTCCGCTAGCGTGAACACCGCACCGCTGATAGTGCGCTCGACTTGATATTCCAGCGCCTCGCAAAGCGCCTTGGGGTCGGTCACGCCCAGCGGAATACTTCGTAGCTTGTCCTGCACTTTAGAAAGACCTGTGATGTCAGACCCCGGGCTCTTGATGACATTGGCGGTGTCGGTCAGCACCGGCTTTCGTAGGCGCAAGTCGCACGGCTCCAAGCCCAGCGCCGCCACGGACGCCGAAACGGTATCGCCGAGCCACGACGCAATGGAGCCCAACGCACCGCTGCCCCCTCCCAGGCCATCGATCATCTCGCCCATGAGCTCGTCAGCCGAGCCTTGGATGTCTCCGTATCCCACAAGCAGCCGTCCCCAAACATCCATGACGCCATCGAGTACACCGGCAACACCGCCCGAACGCTCCTCCAACGTCGAGAAAAACCGCGAGAGAACGTTGTTCTGCGCCGTCGCGTCATCGGGTGCCAGCACCGCAGCAGAGATAGCACCGCGCTCGCCAAGCCTGACCGCCGCGTTAAACGAAGAGCTGAGCTCATCGGGGCTCGAGATGGCACCCGAAACCGCAAAGGCGACCACGCCATTGCGACCGGGCGGAGCGATACGCGGACGCTCGCCCGAAAGCGCTTTAATGGCCTCGTCAAACGCATTGCCCGCACGGTCAGCTTCGTCCTCGGTCTGGCGCATGAGCTCGAGCTCTTTGTTGCGGCATTCGACGTAGTCTTCCAGAGCGCCTTTGAACTCATCAAAGTGGTACTCGAAGCCGTTTTCGATAGAAGTCGAAGGAGCCGCAACGGCGCCGAGCGACGAAACACCAAAATGGCATCTGTTGCATTTGTCCTGCCCGTCATAAGCAGCGACCGAGCTAGCCCGCCTGGTACCCCCTTCTTATAGTTGGGGCAGCTCGTTCCATAATGCAGATACGTTTTGCCATCGTTGGTACTAGTTGGCCACGCCGCATCGGTATAGAGTTCCGTCGCTCGCACCTCGTCAGTGTTGCGCGGCAACAACGGAATATAGGAAGTGGTCCGGTCTCCGTCTTCGGTTATATATGCGCGATTGACCTCTGCGCTCGCATAGGTATAGAACGCCTTGCGCGCCGCCGACTCCGCCTTCGTCTCGACGCTTGAGCCTTGAGGCGCCTCGTTTGCAAGGCGCAAGCGGTAATAGGCCTTCGCGCGATCGAGCGCCACTTGCGGCTCCCATGTGACGCTCGAGGCATAGTGCGGATTCTCAATATCCGAAAGCTTCGCCAAACTCCTCGCGCGTTCCCACATGCATGAGCAACTGCCGACCGAAGCCGGATCCGACCCGCCGCAATCCGCAAGCCAGGCGCGCTCTTTTGCTTTCGCCGTCTCCTCCGAGCCTTCTGCAGCTCATCTGCTGCGCGTTCCAGATCTTTCGATGTGTCTTTAATGACATCGGTCGAGATCTCGGACCCCTCGAGCGCAACGAAATCCGACTCGGACGTCCTGGGCACGGCAAGCGCCGTACCGGTATAGGTCGCACCCTCGGTATCCTGCGCCGACACGGCCTGCGTAGCTCGCGCGGCAACCAGATACGGTAGAGCCATCTCGATTTTCTGCAGGCCCTTGGAGGCGCTTTTGGCAAACTTATTGCGCGTTTTAATGATCTCGATCCCCGTGTCGACCATATCGCCCGCGGCAAGCTCGGCACCCGGAATAAGGATGGCGACCAAGCCGGTGCCGATCGTGGCAAACCCCGCTAGGCCCAAGCTCAATATGCTCGCATCCACCACTGTCGCAGCCGTATGGTAGGACGCCACCACATTGGCGCCTGCCAGCGCGCCGCTATCGGCAGCCGCCTGGGTGTCCCCCGCGCGCGACATGCTCCATATCGCCGCCGCCGACGAAAACAGCAACGTGAGCACCACCAAGATGACCACCGCAGAGGAGAGCGTGGTATAGGCACCGTCTTCGATAAACAGGTCGATCCCGGCTCGACCCATAAAGCCGCCTCGCTTGCAGCGAGCACGCGGTCGGCAACGGCCCGCAAGCCCCCTCGTCACCTTCAACAGGCAGCGCTTAATCCCATGCAGCAATCCATGAATCATAATCTCCCTCCAGCCACTCGGGACGCGATCGATACGAGACGTCGACCTTAAGCTCGACATAGCCGTTTTGGCCTGCGCTACCCATAGCCTGCGCAAACGCACCGATCACGGGCAGCGGTTTAACCTCGCCGGTAACGGAAACGGACGAGACGCCGCCCGCATCGGCCCGACCAAGCTCGATATCCCACGACAGGGGCCCGCCGGCATGGAAAATCGAAACGTCGGGAACCGCGGCAAGACGGCGGCGGGCAAACTCCTTAATATCCTCGTCATCCCCCATCGTCGTCGTGGTCATGAGCCGCGCGGTCTCGGCGGCGGCAGACTCCATGACCGCGCGTGTATAGAGCAGGCACACCGGCTGCAGCGCCAACAGGACGAGCGCCAGAAACGTCGGCAGTAGGAATGCCGCCTCGACCGTAGACTGAGCCCGGTCCTCGCGCGCAACATCAATACAGCACGATGTCCTTAGCACCCGCAGCAGCGTCGACAACCGATGTCGAGGTGACGCCGTGAGATGCCGTCCGCTCGACCAGCGCCGCCAAACGCCCATCGGCACCGGCACGCCAAAGCCCTGCGATCGCCAGCACGATGGAAAGCAGTGCCACCGTGACGATGGCGTATTCGACCGTTGCCTGGGCAGATTCCTCGCGCAGGACATAATGCATTTCACGACCCCTCCTTTGAGTTCGTTGTCTGCGGGGTCAGGCGGACCACACGCAGGCAACACGAAGTATCACCAGCATCCGCGGCAACCGTCACCATATCGACCCAACCGCGTCCGTCACGCACGATGGCGCCCCACACGTTGCCCTTGATGTCGAGATAGCCGCTCAGAGCAAGTTGCGCCGTGGGCACCTCGCGATAGGCACGCAGCATATCCGCCGCCGCCTCGGTCATCGGTCGGCACTCGGACCATGCGAGACGAACAGCGACGGCATTGTTTGCAGATGAACCCGTTGCAGCGTCCGCTCGCTCGTCGAGTGCTTGCAAGAACGTTTGCGCCGTGACGGCGGCATTCGCATCGTCCGCGTCTCGCGCATCGTCTATTTGAGACGCCGCAGCCGAACCCGATCCCGCATCCGCGGCAGCCCCTAAACGTTGTTGCCGTGCTGCGTTAAGCCCCCAAACCGCCACTGCCACCGCCACGACCGCACAGGCGAGCACCAGCAACGTGCCGACGGGACGGGCGCCCTCTACAGGCTGTTGATGCCCTCGCTGATAGCGCTCCATAAATCTTGGACCTTGCCCTTAAATGCGACGATGGCAATGATGGCAATCACCACGAGCACACCGACTAGGATGGCGTACTCGGTGGTGCCCTGCGCGCTCTCCTCCCGCAGCAGTTCTTCGGCACGCTGGCGAGCGTGAATTGGCTGGCAAAACGCCAAGCTCCAGACCTTGCCAACAACGTCAGTCATCGTATTCATGTATTCCTCCCTACATCATCCCGCCTGCTCCCAGCAGCGGGCCCAATATGGACAGAAGCAACGCCGGCAAGATGAGCGTGCCGGTGGGAATCAGCAGCTTGACCGGCGCACGCTCAATCTCGCGCTCGACCGCGGCGCGATGGGCCGCGCGAATCTCGCGACTTGGGCCGCCAGCGTCTCGGCAAGCGGGGCACCGAGGGCAAGCGCCTGCCCCGCTGTGATGGCAAAGGTCTCGAGCGCCCGCACATCCAGGTCGCGCGCGGCCGCCAGAAGCTCATCCTCTCGCGTCCCTACGCCCACACGCCATGCCATGCAGGCTCGCTCAAGGCGGAGCGCCAACGTCGATCGGCGATTGCGCAAAAACCTCAAGCGCCGCATCGAACGAAAGGCCGGCCGAAAGCCCCAGACGCACCACGTCGATCATCTCGGACACCTCGCCAAGCGACACCTGCGCCGTACCACCCGTGCCGAGCATGCCCCTCAACCGTGCTACCAGGACATCGGTCACCGATCGGGCAGCCGCAACAACCAGCAGCGCCTCGCGTTTGCAGACCTGGGCGATCTTGCATGCGTCCGCACGATTGAGCCCCGTCGCGACAAACACGCTGAGCGCGCACAGGCATGCCGCGACCCCGACCAGGGCGCTCATAGCTCCACCCGCATAATGCGTCGGATGACCACCAGGCGACGGCGTTGAGGGCAAGTCCCAGTACCACGGCACCGGCACCCGCCGGCGTCGCAAGGCCGCGGCGAAAGTCGGCCGAAAGCAGCGCCAGCACCGCGCACATACCCGCCGGCATCGCCGAGACCATGTGTGCCGACATACGAGCTGCGATGTCTTGACGTCCAAGCGGCGCTTGAGCTCAATGCGCTCCCCCACCATGCTCGACGCCTCGGACAACAGGTCGGCAAGCGGGGCACCGGTTCGCTGCGACACCTTAAGCGCCAAGGTGACAAGCGAAAGGCCGGGGGCATCGATACGGTCGAGTAGGTCATCCAACGCATCAGTCGCCGAGACGCCGCAGTCGATCGCCGCCGCCACGCGCAAAAACTCGGTATGCACCGGCTCTTGCGCGTGAGTTCCCACAAACCTCATGCCCTGGGCCAGCGAATGACCCGAGGCGAGCGACATAGAGAGCGCCGTAAAGGCCTCGGGCATGGCTTCTTCCACATCGTGTTGCTCGCGGCGACGGTCGAAGGTGTCGCGAGCGGCGCCTACGCCAAACGGCGCGAGCAACCCCAGGACAAAGCCGATGGGCGACAGCGATACGACAGTCAGGCAATGCCGCAGACACCACTCGATAGCAGCAAGCATGCCAGGCGCGCCTCGTCATCCTCGATAACAAGGCCAACGCGATGTGCTGGAACCAGCGCCGCCCAAGAGCGGGCAATCTTTTTTAGCAGGTCGTTTTCTACCAACTCGCGCGGCAGCTTCTCGGCAACCAACTCAAGCGCATGGCTGACCAGCTCCGCCGGCGGCACGCGCGGCGCACGAGGCTCCGCCCCGCACGCCACCGCGGCAGAAAGTCCTGTCAAACCCCCTACGACGAGGGGCGCAACGATCTCCACTCGTCCACCTCCTCTTGCGTGAGCGTTCCCGAGCGCAGGCCCTCTGCGATAAACGGAGGCTCGCGATCGAGCGTCCAGGCGCGCGTGGCGGCATCGAACGTCACGTAGCGCTCAAGCTCCACGCCGCCTGATGTGCCGCGTCGCACCCCCGAATAGGAGGACACGAAACGCCTGCCGTCCGCATGGCGCTCGGACATCACGATGCCGTCGAGCGCATGGCAATCTGCTCCTCGATAAGCTCGCTCGGCAGGTCGATGCCATAGCGCGCAAGCAGCGTCAAACGCACCACGGTCTCCTGCTCGGTGCCCGCATGAAGCGTGGTGAGCGACCCATCGTGCCCGGTGTTCATGGCCTGCAGCATGTCGCAACATTCCGCACCGCGCACCTCACCCACCACGATGCGGTCGGGACGCATGCGCAGGGCGTTGGTCACCAGGTCGCGGATTGTCACCGCGCCCTCGCCCTCAATTGAAGCCTCACGCGCCTCCAGGCGAACCACATGCGGGTGATGCGCAAACTTGAGCTCGGCGGAGTCCTCGATCGTCACGATGCGCTCGCCGGTGGATATTTCGCACGATAGCGCGTTGAGCAATGTGGTCTTGCCCGACCCCGTGCCACCTGCAACCGCCAAATCCTGACGCAGCGATACCGCGCACGACAGCAGCTGTGCATACCAAAGCGGTAGCGACCCCAGGCCCACAAGCTCGTCCAACGAACAGATGCGGTCTGAAAACTTGCGGATGGTGAGGATCGGCCCATCGATCGCCACAGGCGGAATCACCGCGTTGACGCGATAGCCCGTCTTGAGGCGCGCGTTGACGATGGGGCTGCGCTCGTCGATGCGTCTGCCCAGTGGCGAGATGATGCGGTCGATGAGCACGCGGATCTGCTCGTCATCCTCAAACGCATGCTCGATGGGATATAAGACGCCGCCGCGCTCAAAGAAAGCCGATCGGCAGCCGTTGACCATGATCTCGGTGACGGTGTCGTCCTCGATGAGCGGCTGCAGCGGGCCCAGGCCCACCACGTCGTCCAGGATCTCATCGATGATGGTCTCGCGCTCGGGCGTCGCCAGGTCGCCCGCCTCCTCCACGTTGAGCGCCGCCTCCACCGCAGGACGCAATTCCGAGCGGGCGCGCGCCGGATCGATGTATGCGCTAATACGCGCCACCTCGTCATAGCCCATGCGATCCATCACGGCGCGCTTGGTGCGGCGCTTGACGGCACGGTGGCGCCCTGCGTCAACAGGCACTGTCGCCGCGGCCGCGCCGGCCGCCTTAATCCTTGTTTGCAAGCTCATCGCGAATCACCCTCGCGCGACCAGGGAAGACGGATGCGCGGGCGCTCGGTGCGTGTCGCACGGTCGGTGACCATGTCACTCCAGGGACCGACGGCACAGCCCAACTCCACGAGCATCTTGCGCGTGGCTTCGCGCACGCTGGTGGCAAAAGCGCTGGTCTGGCCCACTGCCTCGTCAGCACGGCCGAACGCCATGAGCGCCGCCAAGTCCTGCCCGCCGTCGGCGATGCGGATCTTGGAACTCAACGCACAGGTAATCTCAAAGCGCATGGCGACATCCTCGTCGGCGCCGCGCGCGCCAAACCGGTTGAACACGGCGCTCATACGCGTGCGCGGCACACCTACTCGACTTGCCAGTTCAATGACGCGCGACGCCGATGCCGCGGACGACACCGCCGCATCGCCAACGACCAGGCAACGGTCGCTCGCCGCCACCGCAGCCGCCACGGCGTCGCCCCAAAAGACCGAGGTA
>ENA-OQIO01000051-OQIO01000051.1-human-gut-metagenome-genome-assembly--contig:-NODE-51-length-48556-cov-7.865370_pt1 | contig 48556 bp, 53 predicted proteins | sample MGYA00242573_ERZ504737 | MGnify/ENA primary metagenome ERZ504737 (study PRJEB26092, sample SAMD00036203) | human gut metagenome | host: Homo sapiens | study: EMG produced TPA metagenomics assembly of...
AAAAATAAAAAATTAAGGTGTAAAGTAAAAATACTTGACACCTCTTTCTATTCATGTTATTCTTTATGAGCTTTAATAAATTAGAAAAGGTAGGAATTTAAATATGGTTAAATTACGTTTAAAAAGAATGGGTAAAAAGGGAGTTCCTTTCTACCGTATAGTAGCTGCTGATTCACGTAGTCCTCGTGATGGTCGTTTTATCGAACAAATCGGTACTTACAACCCAACTAAAGCTGAAGAAAAAGTAACTTTAGACAAAGAATTAGCAAAGAAATGGTTAAGCAATGGTGCACAACCAACTGACACAGTTCGTTCAATTTTATCACACGAAGGTGTTTTAAAAGAAATGCACGAAGCTAAAAGTTCAAAATAATGATTGATTTAGAAAAAACATTATTAGACATTTGTTTACCACTTGTAGATGATCAAAAAGCATTATCTGTAAAAACAATGGCAACTACAAATGATAATGAAATTTTATTGTATGTATATGCCAACAGCGAAGATGTTGCACGTTTAATTGGCCGTAAGGGTATTATGGCTAGCAGTATTCGTCAAATGATGTCTATTGCGGCACGTGATGTACACAAAAGAATTTCAGTAAAATTTGAAGCGTATTAGGATGTGATTTCACATCCTGATTTTTTAGGAGGAACATATGATAAAAGTAGCTCAAATCATTAATACGCATGGACTTAAAGGTGAATGTAAATTATATCTTGTGACAGATGATCCGCAACATCGTTTTGAAAAGGGTAGAGTGTTACATTTAGAAGATGGTCGTACTTTAACCGTTGTGCGTTATCGCGAACAAAAGGGCTTTGGATATTGTTATTTTGAAGGTGTTGATTCAATTGAAAAAGCAGAACAATTGAAAACAAAAAATTTATTTATTGCCCAAGAGGATTTGCCTGAACTTGAAGAAGGTCAATATTATTATCATGAATTAATGCATTGTACGGTTTATAATGAGAAAAAAGAAAATCTTGGAGAAGTTGTGGATATTTTAGAAACAGGAGCCAATCTAGTACTTCGTGTAAAATCAAAGGGAAATAGTTTCTTATTGCCTTTTGTACCGGCATTTATTGTAGATGTGAACAAAGAAGCACATGAAATCACAATTCGTGAAATGGAAGGCTTACGATGAAAATATCTGTATTAACATTATTTCCAGAATACTTTGAACCTTTAATGACTACAAGTATTTTAAAGCGTGCCAAAGAAAAAGATTTATTTGAGTTTGAAACCATCGATTTTCGTCAGTTCACAAAAGAAAAACATGGACATGTTGATGATACGCCATATGGTGGTGGAGCAGGAATGGTTTTGATGTGCCAGCCTATATTAGATGCATTAGAATCCATTCGTACAGAAAATAGCACAGTGATCTTATTGACACCACAAGGCAAGACATTTAATCAATCCATCGCAAAGGAATTATCTTTGAAAGAACATTTAATTTTTATTTGTGGCCACTATGAAGGATTTGATGAGCGAATTCGAGATTATGTAGATATTCAAATGTCTTTGGGTGACTTTGTGTTAACTGGTGGTGAAAGTGCATGTATGGTCATGTGCGATTGCATATTACGTATTTTACCGGGTGTTATTCGCCAAGATTCCAGTGATGATGATTCTTTCTCAAACGGACTTTTAGAATATCCTCAATATACTAGGCCAGAAATCTATGATGGAAAAAGAGTTCCAGATGTATTATTGAGTGGTCATCATGCGAACATCAAGAAGTATAGACATGAAGAGTCTTTAAAAAGAACAGCGATGTATCGCCCGGATTTATTAGAAAATTTAAAATTAAATAAAGAAGATCAAAAAGTAGTTGATTCCGTGTTAAAAATCCAAAAATAATTCTTGCGCAAAATCTATTGACATGGTAATATTAATAGGCGTTTACGCATAGGTAGTTCCGCTGGCACATTGTGTGAATGAACTGATAACCAAATATTAGAAAAGAAGGAGAAAAGAAAATGAACTTAGGATTAGTTAATGAAGTAACAAAATCACAATTAAAGACTGATATTCCAGCATTCCGTTCTGGTAGTACTGTTCGTGTTCACGTTAAAATCAAAGAAGGTGACAAGAGCCGTATCCAGGTATTCGAAGGTGTTGTAATTGAACGTGCAGGTGGAGGAATCTCTGAAACATTCACAGTTCGTAAGATTTCTAACCAAATTGGTGTTGAACGTAAATTCCCTTTACACTCACCAATCATTGACCACATTGAAGTAGTTCGTCACGGTAAAGTACGTCGTAACAAGTTATCTTACTTACGTAACCGTTCAGGTAAAGCTGCTCGTTTAAAAGAAGTTCGTTAATTGTTTAAAAAAAAGTCTGATTTTCAGGCTTTTTTTCTAAATAGCTTTATAATAGATTTATAACATTTAGGGGGTTAGAGATTATATGAAGAAGTCAAAGAAAAACGAGCTAAGGTACAATGAAGATGACGAACGTACTTTACTAGAAGATATACTTGGATTCATAAAAGTATTTGTAGTAAGTGCAATCGTAATTTTATTGTTTGTGAACTTTGTTGCTCACCCAGTTCGTGTAGATGGGAGAAGTATGTATCCAACATTAAAAGATGGGGAATTTGGATTCACCAATGTTGGAGGCGTATTATTAAATGGTGTAGAACGAGGGGATATAGTCGTTGTAACCATGAAAGAAGAGGGACAGAAAACACATTGGGTAAAACGTGTAATAGGCTTACCAGGTGATACAGTAAGCTGTGTAAATGATGTTGTATATATTAATGGAAAAGTATTGGATGAGACTAAATATATAGATCCGGACTATCGTCAATCATTGGTAGATAAATTTGGTTACTTTAATAAAGTACCAAATGCCGATAATACGAATGTTGAGGATTTTGAAGAAGTGAAATTAAAAGATGACGAATATTATGTAATGGGAGATAATCGTCCTTATTCTAAAGATTCACGCTATGTAGGTCCTGTTAAGAAATCACAGATCTTTGCCAAGAAGATGTTAGTCTTGTTACCAATTTCAGATATAGGAGTGAAAGATTAGTGGCAAACGTACAATGGTTTCCAGGTCATATGACCAAGGCCAAAAGGCAAATGGAAGAGAATTTAAAAAAAGTTGATTTTGTGATTGAGATTCGTGATGCAAGAATGCCAGATGCCAGTAAGAATCCAATGTTGGATCAATTGATTCAAAATAAACCACGTTTGATTCTTTTGTCAAAAAAAGATAAGGCGGATAAAGAACTTACCAAACAATGGGTAAATGCCTTAGAAACAGAGAATCAAAAAGTATTAGCGTTGGATTTTATTCATGAAAATTTCTCAAAACAATTGATTAAGGCATCGAATGAATTATGTATCAATTTAATTGAAAAACAAAAACGAAGAGGAATGAAACCTAGAGCTTTGCGTGCCATGGTGTGTGGAATTCCTAATGTTGGGAAAAGTACATTTATTAATACGTTTGCGAAACGTAAAGCGGCTCAAACTGGAGATCGTCCAGGCGTGACAAAGAGTCTTCAATGGATTAAGGTAGGTCAAACACTTGAGCTATTAGATACGCCAGGTGTATTATGGCCAAAATTTGAAGATCAACAAGTAGGTCTAAAACTTGCTCTATTGGGTTCAGTAAAAGATCAAGTTGTAAATATGGACGATTTGGCATTATTTGCGTGTGAATATTTAATGCAGGAAAAACCTGAAATCTTTGATACAGTATATCATGTCAAGATTGCGGATACGCCTTATGAAACATTACAGAATATCGCCATAAAACGTGGTTATTTATTAAAGGGTGAAATTGATGAAAATCGTTTGATGTTAAGTTTTGTCAAAGATATTCGTGAAAATAAGTGTGGCTTGATTACTTGGGAGAAACCACATGTTGGATAGACCTTTGGAGCATGATTACTGGGATCAAAATCAAAGTGTACTTGGTATGGACGAAGCAGGGCGTGGCCCTATTGCCGGTCCATTGATGGTAGCAGGAGTTATCTTTCCAAAGGGATATCAAAATGCGTTAATTGATGATTCTAAAAAATTGAGTGAAAAAAAGCGAGAAGAGTTGTTTAAAGCAATAATTCAGGATGCTTTGTACTATCAAATTTTAGTTGTAGATGAAAAGACGATTGATAGGAAAAATATCTATCGTGCAACACAAGAAGCTATGATGGAAATTGCCAATAAAGCACAATGTGATTTTGTGTTGAGTGATGCGATGCCATTACCAGATATTGATAAACCTTACCAAGCTATTGTGAAGGGAGATCAAAAATCATTGTCTATTGCGGCGGCAAGTATTTTAGCGAAAGTTACGCGTGATCACTGGATGAAAAAGCTGGATGAAATGTATCCACAGTATGGTTTAGCCAAACATAAAGGATATCCGACAAAAGCGCATATTGAAGCTTTAAACAAGTATGGATTACAGTATTTCTATCGAAGAAGTTATGGTCCTGTAAAAAAACTTGAAGAAATTAGACTTTTTTAGTTAAAAGTCTCTTTTTTTTCGTATATGAGTATATGAGAATAAAAAGAGAAGCTATTTTATGGTATGCCATCCAATATGATGGAGATTGGAAGAAAATTGGCAATGCGATAAAGGCACATGAAAACTATTCCATCATTGCATATCCATATCCTTATCTTACAATTGTTGATGAGATGTATCCTGAAGCATTTAAACATTTAAGATATCCGCCATGGATTATTTTTTATCAGGGTAATGTTTGTTTGTTGAAAGAAAAAGGTGTAGGTATAGTAGGAGCTAGAAACTGTTCAGTGCAGGCACTGCAAAATACGGATACAATCGTACAAAGACTCCAATCAAGGTACGTCATTGTATCTGGTCTTGCCAAAGGTATTGATGCCAGGGCCCATTTGAATGCATCAAAAACAATTGGTGTGCTTGGTTGTGGAATCAATGTGATTTATCCAAAGGAAAATACGTTTTTATTTGAAAAGATGAAAAAAAGCGGATTGATCATTAGTGAATATCCCATGCATGTGAAGCCCTTGGCTTATCATTTTCCATGGCGTAATCGCTTGATTGCCGCTTTAAGCAGCAACTTAGTTGTGATTGAGGCAACCTATAAAAGTGGAACAATGATTACTGTGAATGAATGTCTCGAATTGAGTGTTCCTATTTATTGTGTGCCTACAGCTTTTCAAGATGAAAAGTATCAAGGATGTAACTACTTGATTAGTAATGGAGCCAATATTTTGGTGGATATAAAAGACATTGATGATATCTGAGGATTGACAAATTGAAATTTTTAATGTTTTATATAGCGTGAATATGGGGGAAACAAATGAAAAAACATTTAGTTATTGTGGAGTCGCCTTCCAAATCGAAGACGATTGAAAAATATTTAGGAAAAGAATACAGAGTTGTTTCCAGCAAAGGCCATGTATGTGATTTGGCGACAAGCGGAAAAGAAGGTTTAGGAATTGATGTAGATCATGATTTCGAACCTAAATATAAAATTAGCAAAGAGAAAAAAGAAGTAGTGAAAGAATTAAAAGAGTACGCTTCTAAAGCACAAGATATCTATCTTGCCAGTGACCCGGACCGTGAAGGAGAAGCAATCGCATGGCATTTAGCACGTGTATTAGATTTAAATACAGAAGACAATAATCGTATTGTTTTCCATGAAATCACGAAGCCTGCAATTCTTGAAGCTATGAAAGAACCAAGAAAAATTGATATGGACCTTGTGAAATCACAAGAAACACGTCGTATGTTAGATCGAATTATTGGGTTTAAACTCAGCAAATTGCTGCAGAATAAAATCCAGTCTAAATCTGCAGGACGTGTGCAATCTGTGGCGTTGAAATTGATTGTTGATCGTGAAAATGAAATCAAGGCGTTTAAACAAGAAGAGTATTGGACGATTCATGCACAATGTAAAAAGCAGAATAAAGCATTTGAAGCAGATTTAGTGAAGGTTGAAGGTAAAAAGCCTAAAATCAAAAATGAAGAAGAAGCTAAAGCATTGTTAGAAAGATGTAATGGAGAATATATTGTTTCATCGATTTCTAAAAAGCAGAAAAAGAAACAACCTAAACTTCCATTCACAACATCGACTATGCAGCAGGAAGCCAGTACAAAATTAGGATTTGGTGCAAAGAAAACAATGAGTGTAGCTCAAAAAATGTATGAAGGTATTGATTTAGGTGGAAATATGGAAGGTTTGATTACGTATATGCGTTCGGACTCAACACGTTTATCTGATATTTTCGTTTCAGATGCCAAGGAATTCATCACAAATACATATGGTAAAGAATATGTTGGACATGTACATCAAAAGAATGGTAAAAATACGCAGGACGCACATGAAGCCATTCGACCAACAAACATTAATCGTACACCCGAATCCATCAAAGACCATTTAACGAATGATCAATATCGTTTATATTCACTGATTTATGCGCGTACTTTGGCATCTTTAATGAAAGATGCTGTATATGATGTGACGAGTGTTAAAATCGCAAACAACGATTTAGAATTTAGTGCAAGCGGACAAACTATGACTTTTGATGGTTACTACAAAGTATATTCTAAATATGAAAAACAAAGCGATGCTTTACTTCCTAAGTTGGAAGAAAATGAAGTTTTAAAAAATGTAACTCCAACTTCAAAGCAGCACTTTACAGAACCACCAGCACGTTATACAGAAGCACGCCTGATTAAAGATCTTGAAGAAAAGTCAATTGGTCGTCCAAGTACATATGCGACAATTATTGATACTTTACAAAAACGTGGCTATGCCTCATTAGAAAAGGCAAGTGAAACTTCAAAGACGAAGGTATTTATTCCTAGTGAGCAGGGGATTTTGACAAATGAAAAACTACAACAGTATTTCTCAAGTGTCATTAACGTAGAATATACGGCAGATATGGAAAAAACTTTGGATGAAATTGCCGAAGGAAACGAGGACTCTGTATCTTACATGCACAAATTTTATGATAAATTTGCTCCTCTTGTAGAAGATGCCTATGAAAAAATGCCAAAGAAGGAATTAGAACGTGTAGGACGTACATGCCCTGAATGTGGTGGAGAGCTTGTTTATCGTAATGGTCGTTTTGGTAAGTTTATTTCTTGTATTAACTTTCCAACATGTCGCTACACTGAAAATGATGAAGAAGAACTTCCAGAAGAGGCAAAAGAAGAAAAAATCTGTCCAAACTGCGGAGCTAAGATGGTGATTAAAAGAGGTCGTTATGGCCAGTTTTGGGCATGTTCAAATTATCCGGAATGCAAAACTATCGAATCTTTGAAAAAGAAGGCGAAACCTGAGCCAACAGGTGAAATGTGTCCGGAGTGTGGACATGAGCTTGTCAGAAGAAAATCACGTTTTGGGACAACTTTCATTGGTTGTTCAAATTATCCAAAATGCCACTATATAAAAAAAGAACCTAAGAAAACAGAGGAAGATAAATAATGGAACAAGTTACGGTTGTAGGAGCAGGACTTGCCGGATGTGAGGCAACGTGGCAGCTCGTAAAAAGAAATATTCCAGTGCGATTAATTGAAATGCGCCCTAAAAAGGAAAGTCCAGCCTTTCATACAGATCGATTTGCGGAACTTGTATGTTCGAATTCACTTCGATCCAATGCGATGAATAATGCGGTAGGTATTTTAAAAGAGGAATTACGCCAAATGGATTCATTGATTATGAAATCAGCAGATATGCATGCTGTACCAGCTGGAAGTGCGTTGGCAGTTGATCGCGAGACTTTTTCACAATATATTACTGATACAATCAAAAATCATCCATTGGTTGAAGTTGTCAATGAAGAAATGACAGCTTTACCCCAAGGACCATGCATTATCGCAACAGGACCTTTGACAAGTGATTCTCTAGCGAAGGCTATACATGATTTCACTTCTGAAGATACTTTCCATTTCTATGATGCAGCAGCACCTATTATTGAAAAGGATTCGATTGATTTTAGTAAAGCCTACTATAAGTCTCGCTATGACAAAGGTGAAGCAAGTTATATCAACTGTCCGATGAATGCGGATGAATTTGAAACATTCTATGATGCATTGATTCATGCAGAATGTGTGAATTTGCACGATTTTGAAAAAGAAACATATTTTGAAGGTTGTATGCCCATTGAGGAAATGGCGCGTCGTGGAAAGAAGACTATGTTGTTTGGGCCATTAAAGCCGGTGGGATTGGAAAAAGACAAGGATTCACATCCAGTTGCCGTAGTTCAGTTACGCCAAGATAATGTAGCTGCAAGTATGTACAATATTGTTGGTTTCCAGACACATTTAACTTGGCCTGAACAAAGAAGAGTTTTCTCTTTGATTCCTGGATTAGAAAATTTGAAAATTACTCGTTATGGTGTTATGCATCGAAATTCTTATTTATCAAGTCCAATTGTTTTAAAAGAAACATATCAATCAAAGAAACGTGATGATTTATTCTTTGCCGGACAATTAACGGGAGTTGAAGGCTATGTTGAATCTTGTGCATCCGGATTGATTGCCGGAATCAATATGTCGTTGTATATGCAAGGTAAAGAACCAATTTGTTTTGGAAATACTTGTGTGATGGGTTCACAAGCATACTATATTACGCATTGTGATCCAAAACATTTCCAGCCAATGAATGCAAACTTTGGCATTATGCATTTAAACGAAAAATGTAAGAAACATGAGCGTAAAGAAAAATTTGCTGCTCAGGCACTTTCTCGTATTCAAGAAATTCAGGAACAAGTCAATGGATGAGTTGATTGATCGTTTTCTAAAATATATATATCGAAAGAATACGCAATCAGATAAAACTATCGAATCGTATAAAAATGATTTGAACCAATATAAAGAATATTTATTAAGTCAATCTATTGATTCTTTTGAATCGTGTGATAGATTGACTTTTATGAATTTTTTAGCTACATTGGATCATTTAAAATCCAGTTCGATTGCACGTAAAATGAGTGTATATCGTTCTTTCTATGCGTATTTGGCAGAGTATATGGGTATCAATGAAAACCCTTTATTAGGGATACAGACACCAAAGAAGTCAAAACAAATTCCAGATTTTTTATTTGTAGAAGAAATTCAGGAATTTTTAAATTCTTATGAAGATAACAAAGAAGATCAATATCGTGATCGCATATTATTTACGATGATGTATGCATGTGGATTACGTGTTAGTGAATGTGTTTCTTTGGAATGGAATCAAATTGATTTAAATAATCGAATCGTGCATATTCGAGGTAAAGGGGATAAAGATCGTATTGTACCTTTTTATCAAGGCTTTGAAAAAGAATTGTTGGATTATAAAAATAGTTTTTGGTCAAAATATGCAGTGGATGATCATGTATTTGTGAATTTAAGAGGTAAACAATTAACTTCTCGTGGTATTCAGTATTTAATGGATAAACATGCCAAAGCCATTGGAATGCATATGAAATTGCATCCACATATGTTGAGACATAGTTTTGCGACACATTTATTAGATAATGGAGCAGATATTCGTGTTGTTCAAGAGTTACTAGGACATTCATCTTTATCAACAACACAAATTTATACGCATGTGACTACAGCACAGTTAGTGAAGGCTTATAAAAAAGCGCATCCTTTTGAAAAATAACATCTTGCAAGTTAAAAAGGTTATTGCTATAATGTAAAAGCGCGTGATTGCGCTTATAACACACATCATGGATTCGTGTGCCCGTGCACATCAGTGTTGCATGCGTCTGAAATGATGGAGGAGAAACGGAAAGGTAGGACTATTATGTCAATCGTATCAATGAAGAAAATGTTAGAGAACGGTGTTCACTTTGGTCACCAGACTCGCCGTTGGAACCCAAAGATGAAACCATTCATCTACACAAGTCGCAACGGGGTTTATATCGTAGATTTAAACCAAACTCAAGCACAAATCGAAGCTGCTTACAATGAATTAAAAGCAATTAGCGAACGTGGAGGAAAAGTATTGTTCGTAGGAACAAAGAAACAAGCTGCAGAAGTTGTTGAAGAACAAGCTTTACGTTCAGGATCTTTCTACGTTAACAAACGTTGGTTAGGTGGTTTATTAACAAACTTCCGTACAATCCAAAAACGTATTAAACGTTTAGTAGAAATCGAAGAAATGGAAGCTAGCGGAAAAATCGAAGTTTACACTAAGAAAGAACAAGCTAACTTACGTAAAGAAAAAGCTAAATTGGAAGGTTCTTTAGGTGGAATCAAAGAAATGAAGAAACTTCCAGATGCATTAGTTGTTATTGATCCAAAAGAAGAACACAATGCAATCGCTGAAGCTAAAAAATTAGGAATCCCTGTATTCGCTATGTTAGATACAAACTGTGATCCAGAAGATGCTGATTTTGCAATCGCTTCTAATGATGATGCAGTTCGCTCAATCAAATTAGTTACAACAATCTTAGCAGACGCTATCGTTGATGCTAAGGGTGGTCTATTAGAAATGGCTTACTTAGATGAAACTGAAGATGATGTAACTATGGAAGACGTAATCAAAAATGTTGAAGCACAAATCGCTGAAAACGAACGTCGTCGTCGTCAAAGAAATGAAGAACGTAGAAAACGTAACTTCGAACGTAAAAACCGTCGTCCTTTCAATAAGAAAAATGATGACGTAAAACCAGCTGCAAAAGCTGAAGAAGCAAAAGCTGCTGAATAATAAAAAAATATAGGAGGATGCTAAAATGGCTATCACTGCTGCTCAAGTAAAAGAATTACGTGAAAAAACAGGTGCTGGTATGATGGATTGCAAAAAAGCCTTAACTGAATGTGAAGGTGACATTGCAAAAGCTGTTGACTGGTTACGTGAAAAAGGAATTGCAAAATCTGCTAAAAAAGAAGGACGTATCGCTGCTGAAGGTTTAACTCGTGTTGCTGTTAGTGGAAACACTGCTGTATTATTCGAAGTTAACTCAGAAACAGACTTCGTAAGTAAGAACGAACAATTCTTAGGTTTAATGGATACTTTACAAGAAGCAATTCTTGCAAACAAACCTGCTACAACTGAAGAAGCTTTAAATGTTCAAACTGCTGAAGGAACTATCAATGATTTAATCATCAATGCTACAGCTACTATCGGAGAAAAAATTTCTTTCCGTCGTGTTGCTGTTGTTGAAAAAGCAGATGATGAAATCTTTGGTTCATACATGCACATGGGTGGATCAATTTCTGCTGTTGTAGTTGTTAAAGGAACTCAAGATGCTACTGTAGCTAAAAACTTAGCAATGCAAGTTGCTAGTATGGCTCCAAAATATGTATCTCAAGCTGAAGTACCAGGTGAAGAAGTTGAACACGAACGTGAACTTCAATTACAAATGATGAAGGCTGATCCTAACATGCTAAAAAGCCAGAAAAAGTATTGGAAGGAATCTTAAAAGGAAAAGTTGATAAACACTTTAAAGACCAATGCTTATTAGATCAAGAATATTTCTTAGAACCTAAAACTAAGGTTTCTCAATTCTTGAAAGACAACAAGGCTGAAGTAGTAACTTTCGTACGTTTCCAAACTGGTGAAGGTATCGAAAAACGCGAAGAAAACTTTGCTGAAGAAGTTGCTGCTCAAATGGCTAAGTAATTTATCTTTTACTTTAAAACCCTTGGAAATTCCAAGGGTTTTTCTTTTTAAATAGCGTAATATAGTGTATAATTGTTGTGACAATTCAATAAGGAGCAATATTATGTATAAACGTGTTTTATTAAAATTAAGTGGCGAAGCTTTGTCTAGCCCTGAAGCTGCTTTTGATCCAGAAATCTTAAAAAGATTGGCAAAAGAGTTAAAAGAAGTACAAAAATTAGGGGTAGAATTAGCAATTGTTGTCGGTGGTGGCAACTTCATTCGTGGTAAGATGATGGCTGAAATGGGAATGAACCGTGCTCAAGCCGATTATATGGGTATGTTAGGTACTGTAATCAACGCTTTAGCTGTTCAAAATGCATTAGAACAAGAAGGCGTTCAAACTCGAGTGCAGACAGCTGTTGAAATGCAAAAGGTTGCAGAACCATTCATCTTAAGACGTGCTTTACGTCACTTGGAAAAAGGAAGAATCGTTATTTTTGGAGCTGGTACAGGTTCTCCATACTTCTCAACAGATACAACTGCAGCATTACGTGCATCTGAAATTAATGCAGATGTTATCTTGATGGCTAAAAATGGTGTTGATGGAGTTTATGATTCAGATCCAAAGAAAAATCCAAATGCTAAGAAATACGATACACTAAATTATATGGACGTATTAAACGAAGGCTTACAAGTCATGGACTCAACAGCTATTAGTATGTGCATGGATAATGATATTGATTTAGTTGTTTTCAATATGAATGAACCTGGTAATATTGTCAAAGCAGTTCGCCGTGAAGTTAACGGTACAACAATCACTAAAAAGAAATAAGGAGAATTAAAATGAGTGATATTTTATTAAATGCAGAAGAAAAAATGATGGGTGTTATTGATAATTTAGAATCAAACCTTCGTCAAATCCGTACTGGACGTGCCAGTGGACAAATGTTAGAACGTGTACAAGTTGAATATTATGGTGCAATGACACCAATCAACCAGATGGCTCAGATTTCTGTTGTTGAAGGTACACAACTTGTTATTAAACCTTATGATCGTTCAATCATTAAAGATATTGCACACGCAATTCAAGCTGCTAACTTAGGATTGAATCCTCAAGCAGAAGCAGATGTCATTCGTATTCAAGTTCCTCAATTAACTGAAGATCGTCGTAAAGAATTAGCTAAAGATGCACAAAAATATAGTGAAGAAGCTAAGATTGCGATTCGTAACGTACGTCGTGATGCGAACGATGCTATTAAAAAAGATAAAGAACTTCCAGAAGACGAACAAAAACAAACATTAGAAGAATCACAAAAATTAACAGATAAATACATTAAAGATGTTGATTCAATTTGTGAAGCAAAGAAAAAAGAAATATTAAATGTCTAAGTCCAAACTTGATTTGGACTTTTTTAAAAAGGAGGTTTTTATGGCACCAAAAACAGTAGCTATAATTATGGATGGTAATGGTCGTTGGGCCAAAAAAAGAGGCTTACCAAGAACGACAGGACACAAAAAGGGTGCGGATACAATTCGTACTGTGGCCTTAGCTGCACAAGATATGGGAATTCAAAAATTGATTCTATATGCTTTTTCAACAGAAAACTGGAAAAGACCAGAAGATGAAGTTTCCTATTTATGTAAATTACCAGGACTATTCTTTAATAAATTTATTAATGAATTGATGGAAAAGAACATTCGTGTAACTTTTGCCGGTGAATTAGAAAAATTCCCACAAGCAACACAAAATGTAATTAATAAGGCTGTAAATATGACTAAGGATAATACTGGATTAGAATTATGTTTAGCCATTAATTACGGTTCGAGAAGAGAAATGTTACTTGGTATGAAAAAATATGCGGATGAGGTTGCTCAAGGTAAACGTGAAAACAATTTAACTGAGGAAGAGTTCTCAAAATATTTATTTGTACCAGAAGATATTGATTTGATGATTCGTACAAGTGGAGAACTTCGTATTTCGAATTATTTGTTGTGGCAACTCGCCTATGCGGAACTGATTTTTACACCAGTCGCATGGCCTGATTTTGATGAAAAAGCATTAAAAGATTGTCTAGACGAATTTGCTTCAAGAGATCGCAGATTTGGAGGCTTAACTTCATGAAACAAAGAATAATTACCGCTATTGGTATCATTCTTGTTGTAGCACTACCAGTAGCTCTTGGAGGATATTGGTTAGAAGCTCTTGCCTTATTTATTGTTTGTGCAGGAGCATATGAATGGATGCATATTCAGCCAGATTTTAAAAGCTGGCCTAAATATGTTCTTCCACTCAGTGCTTTAGCTGTCATTTTAACAAGAGTTTTACCGGATAAATACTTTTTCGTTGTGATGACACTGATTGTTGTATTCTTATGGAGTCTTGTTGTTTTTGTTGAAAACTTCTCAATCATAGATGCCTTTGTGTGTATTTCATACGTTACAATTTTCTCCCTTGTTTATCATGCGGTAGGACAAATCGCAAACGTACATCAGTATCTATGGACGATTGTTTTTGCTACATACGGGAGTGATACAGGAGCCTATTTTGTGGGTCGAGCTATTGGAAAGCACAAAATGAATCCTAGAATCTCACCTAAAAAAAGTTGGGAAGGTTTTGCAGGAGGAATTGTATTTGGTTTTGTATTAAGTTTTGTGGTTAGTTTTAGCTACGTATCAAACTTAAACCCAGTTTTAAATACATTCTTATGTTTAGTATGTCCGGCTACTGCAGAACTTGGAGATTTGTGTTTTAGTGCTATTAAACGTCATTTTGCTGTAAAAGACTTCTCTAATCTTTTACCAGGGCATGGTGGTGTTTTAGATCGTGTAGATTCACTATTATTAAATATCATGGTATTTAGTGTTTTATATACAATCATTCTCTAAGGGGGATTTGAATGGATTTTATTATTGGTATAATAGCATTTGTCGTGATGCTAAGCGTGATTGTCATTTTACATGAGTTAGGACATTTTTTAGTTGCTAAACATTTTGGGGTTTACTGTAAAGAATTTTCTATCGGTATGGGACCATGTCTTTATCAAAAACAAGGAAAAGAGACTGCTTTTTCAATTCGCGCCATTCCTTTTGGCGGCTATGTAATGATGGCTGGTGAAGAAGATGGCTCACAAAGTGAGGAAGACAGCTGGCTAAAGGATGTTCCAGAAAATAGACGCTTAAACGGTATTGAAAAATGGAAACAAGTCTGCATCATGATTGCTGGTATTGTGATGAATATTTTATTGGCATGGATCATATATATGGGTGTGGCCTTAGCCCAAGGCTATGTAGTAGAAGACGCAAAACCAGTTGTCTATGCAGTCGAAGAGGATTCTGTGGCACAAAAAGCAGGCCTAGAAAAAAATGATCACATCGTTAAAGTTCAAAGTGAAGATGGAAACAGTATTCAGCCTAAAACACAATATGAAATTTTAGAGTTTATTCAATATCATCATGATACATTGACCTTAACTGTAAAGCGTGATGGCACAACATTTGAAACTACGCTAACTCCATCTTATGATAAAGATATGGAAGGCTATACACTTGGCTATAAGGCGATTGCATATGCGAAGAAGATTCCTTGGTATCAATCTTTATGGGTTGGCTGTCAAAATACCTGGGATAGTGCAACAACTATATTTAAATCTTTGAATATGATCATTCATGGACAGGGATTAGAAAACTTATCAGGTCCCGTTGGCATTTTAAATGTCACTAGCAAATCTGTACAATATGGATTGGACATGTATTTTAGTTTGTTTGCGATGATTTCATTAAATATTGGAATCTTTAATGCTATTCCCATTCCAGCACTTGATGGGGGAAGAATCTTGATTTTATTGATTGAAAAACTAATTGGACGAAAAGTTTCTACAAAAGTAGTAGAAAATATCATCATGGCAAGTTTTGTACTCTTGATGTTGCTGTTTTTATACGCAACATATAATGATATTGTACGATTGTTTTAAAAAAAGAACCTATATTTTGGAAAATCCAAGATATAGGTTCTTTTCTACATAAAATATAGGATAGCTAATAAGTGACAAATACTAGCTAAAATGATGAAGATATGCCATACAAAATGAAAATATCTTTTTTGTGGTTTTGAATAAAAGAAAGTACCCATGGTGTACATAACACCACCTAAGGCAATCAAAATGATAAATATAGGTTGAGATTCTTTGATTAGCGTAGGTAAGATAAAGATAGCTAACCAACCCATGACCATATAGATTACCATTGAAAGTTTAGGATAACTTTTCGTCGCAATCGATTTCAATAAGATTCCTGCAATTACCAAAACCCATTCGATAGCTAAAATTGTATATCCTTTCCAGTTGTTCATAAGATTTAGACAAATGGGCGTATAAGTTCCTGCGATAGCCAATAAGATCATGATGTGATCTAATTTTCTAAATACATATTTGTGTGTTGTTTCATGTGGCATGCTGTGGTAAAGACAAGATCCTGTAAACATAAAGAGCAGACAAATCAAGAATACTGCTGTTCCAAATGTTTTGATTGCTCCGCCTTGTAAATAGGCACGAACACAATAGTATGGAAGTGCAAATAGAATCAAAAGTGCCATAACTCCATGTGTGATACAGTTTCCTACTTCTTCACCAAAACAAAGTGGATAAACATACCGCATACTATCTTTCTTGTTCATGCACATACTATAACATAATAATAAATAATATACAATCTAGAAATAGATACTAGATATATTTTATGTGATTTTTTTGATATAATATACTAGTTAGAGTGGAGGGTCTTGATGTTTTTAAAACGTATTGAATTACAAGGCTTTAAAAGCTTTGCAGATAAAACAGTGATTCAATTTGATCAAGATATTACAGGCATTGTAGGACCAAACGGATGTGGTAAAAGTAATGTGAATGATGCCATTCGTTGGGTACTAGGTGAACAGAGTGTTAAATCACTTCGTTCAGGTACTAATATGTCAGATATTATCTTCTCAGGAAGTGAATATAGAAAACCTGTAAACATGGCACGCGTTACATTGGTATTTGACAATTCAACACGTGTTTTTGATTCGGATTTTGATGAAATCGAAATTACACGACAAATTTTACGTGCCAATAATGAAGCAAGTTATTTTATAAATAAAACACCATGCCGATTAAAAGATATTAATGATTTAGTCATGGATACAGGATTAGGAAAAGATTCCTTAAGTATTATTACGCAGGGAAATATTTCTTCTTTTGCGGATGCCAAGCCAGAAGATAGACGTTCTTTATTTGAGGAAGCTGCGGGTGTCGCAAAGTATAAAAAGAGAAAAAAGATGTCATTGTCTAAATTAGAGCAGACAAAAGAAAATCTAGATCGTTTGCAGGATATTCTAGATGAGCTTGAAAGACAAATTGGGCCTTTGGAAAAACAAGCTAAAAAGGCAGAAAAATATATTTCTTTAAGAGATAAACTATCTAAAATTGAAATTAGTGTATTGGTTGAGGATATTGATCAATATAATGATAAAATTAATCAGATCAATAAAGAATTGTTTGATATCCAAGCTATGCATACATCAGAAAATGCGGAGCTTTTAAAGCAGGAAAATCGCTTAGAAAGCATTCGAAAAGAAATGTATGCTCTAGATAAACAAATCAATGAGCTGCAAGGAAAATACACAAAGGCGATGGAAGAAAATTATCAGCTTGAAAGACGTAAAATCGAGCAGGATGAAAAGCGAAAGTATATGTTGCAGGTAGCGGATAAACAAGCTCGTCAAAAAGAATTACAGGCTATGCTTGAAGAAGCACGATTCGAATATCAGGATCGTCATCAGCGTTTAATGCAGACGCAACAAGATTTAAATAACCGTCGTAATATTGTGAATGATTTGAAAACAAAAATTTCTAAGGCTCGTTATGAATCGGATCAGGCAAACAATATCTTGATACAGCTACAAAATCGTAGACAAGTATTGGAAAATATGATGAAGCAGCCTTTTGCTCATCAACAAGGTGTGCGTTCTGTAATGCAGGCAAAAAACTCTTTATCTGGTGTTTATGGAGTTGTCAGTGAATTGTTGATTGCACATGCCGATAAAGCATTGGCGGTAAATGCAGCATTAGGTGGAAGTATCTATCAAATCATCACCAAAAATGAGGCAGATGCAAGAAATGCCATTTCATTCTTGAAACGAAACCGTAGTGGACGTGCAACTTTCTTACCATTAAGTGTATGTCATCCTAGAAAAATGAATGAACAAGTGATCACGATTGCTTCAACAAGTCCAGGCTTTTTAGGCTTTGCGAGTGAATGTGTTGACTGTAAAGAGATCTTTGATCCCGTTAAAGAACGATTGCTTGGTAATGTGATTGTGGTGGATACATTGCAGAATGCGAATGAAACTGCGAAACGATTACGTTATGCATATAAAATTGTTACCCTGGATGGTGATATCGTACATACAGGTGGTAGTATGACGGGTGGTGTTACGAAGAATCAAAGTACACCAGTCACAATGCGACAGGAATTAGAAACAATCAATTCAAAAATTGAAGGGCAAAAAATCAAAGCCGACAATTGTTTGGATGAAACAGAGATTCTTACGCAGAAACTTCAAAAAGAAAACGATGCGATTGTAACTTTACAGATTGAATTGGCTAAGCTAGAAAATATTTATGCGACTAAAAAGGCAAAATACGATTCTATTCTTGCAGAATACCAAGAACTAGGTGTCGATATTGAAGAGAATTCAGAATTAGCACAAGATGATCTTGTTGTACAAATGTCTAAGATGCATGCTGTATTGGATTCATTGTCTCTAGAGATTCAAAGCTTGCGTCAGACTCGTTTTGATAAAGGAAATGAAGCAGAACAACTCGAAAATCAGATTCGTTTAGTTCGTAGAGAAATGAGTTCTAAACAATCACAGATCCATAACTATGAAATGGAAGTAGTGAAAATCAAAACGCAGTTAGAGAATGCATTGAATCGCTTAAGCACAGATTATGAAATGACATATGAGTATGCGTTAACTAAAAAAGAAGATGTCGAAATCGAAAGTGCTAAAGAAGAAGTTATTCAACTTCGTCAAGCTATTTCTCGTTTGGGAAATGTGAATTTAGATGCACCAAACGAATATAAAGAAGTCAAAGAGCGTTTTGATTTTATGACAAGCCAAAAAGAAGATTTAGAAAAGGCAAGTCAACAAATATTGGCAGCCATTGATGAGATGGACAAGACAATGATCAGTCAATTTACTGAGATGTTTAATAAAATTAATGCTGAACTAGATGGCGTATTCAAGGCTATGTTTGGTGGAGGACGTGCTAGTCTTTCCATGGTGGATCCAGAAGACGTATTGAATACGGGTATTGATATTGATGTTCAGCCTCCTGGAAAAATGGTTAAAAATATCCAGACATTCTCGGGTGGAGAAAAAGCTTTGATTGCGATTAGTGTATTGTTTGCGATATTGAAGGCTCGTACAATGCCTTTATGTATCTTTGATGAGGTAGAAGCTGCATTAGACCAGGCAAATGTTGAGCGCTTTGCCCGTTATTTATCTCATTATCGTGGTCAATCTCAATTTATTGCGGTAACACATAGACCAGGAACTATGGAACAGTGCGATACGTTATATGGGGTTACAATGCAAAAAGATGGTGTTAGTAAAGTGTTAAAAGTGCAATTGAAAGATGCAGTACATATAGCTAAGGAGGAAAAGTAATGTCGGTCTTTTCGAAAATAAAAGAAGCTTTCGTAAAAAGTGAAGATAAAGATAAATATTTATCAGCCTTGATCGTTCAAAGAAAAGCTTTGGAGATCGTATGCGTGCTTTATCCAATAACTTTCATGGAATTGATGATGACCTATTAGAGCAAATTATGGTTATTCTACTTGAGAGTGATGTGGGTATTCATACAGCACAAAAAATTGTGGATGCGTTTGAATCAAATGGAAAACATGTTAAAGAATATGATTCCATGTTAGATTATTTGGTTTCAATTCTATATGATTTCTATGATGAATCAAACGACGAACCAATTAAAATGAATGAAGAAGGTCCAACTGTTATTTTAATGGTTGGTGTAAATGGTAGTGGTAAGACAACTACAAGTGCAAAATTAATTCAATACTACAAGGAACAAGGTAAGAAAGTCGCGGTTGCTGCAGCTGATACTTTCCGTGCTGGAGCTATTGATCAAATTGATACTTGGGCAACACGTTTAGGTGTTCATTGTGTTAAAGGAAAAATGAACCAAGACCCAAGTTCCGTATTAGTTGATGCTTGTCGTTATGCCAAAGAAAATGATATTGATATTTTGATTTGCGATACAGCGGGTCGTCTACAAAATAAAACAAATTTAATGAATGAATTAAGTAAGATGCACCGTGTTGTACAAAGAGAAATTGAGGGAGCACCACAAGAAGTCTGGTTAGTTTTAGATGCGACAACAGGTCAAAACGGTATTTCACAGGCAAAAGTATTCTTGGAAGCAACTGATGTAACAGGTATCGTTTTAACGAAGATGGATGGTACGGCAAAAGGTGGAGTTGTACTCGCAATTCGTGATCTATTACACTTACCAGTTCGTTTCCTAGGTCTAGGAGAAAAGCCTGCTGATTTAAGACCGTTTGATATCAATGCCTTCTTGATGGGAATCACAAAGGGTATGGAAGAATAATGATTTCAAAATTAGATGCGAATGATTTATTAGATGTGTATGGAGACTTGTTGACTAAACGTCAAAGAGAGATATTATCTCTTTACTATGAGGAAGATTTCTCTTATACTGAAATAAGTGAGGAACTAGAGATTTCTCGTGCAGCCGCGATGGATTCGGTACATCGAGCTACGAAATTACTGGAAAAATATGAAGCAGCGATTGGTTATGTCGCTAAGAAAAAATTATTTGATTCATGGATTTTACATCATGAAGATGTTGAACAAATCGAAATATTAAAAGAAATTTTTTAGGAGGATCAAAAAATGTCGATTGTTATGAGTGTTAATGCAGGAAGTTCATCTTTGAAATTCCAAGTTTTCAAAATGCCAGAAGAAGAAGTTCTAGCACAAGGAAACGTAGAACGTATTGGTTTAAACGATTCTATTTTTGGAATGAAAGCCAATGGAGAAAAAATTGAAGAGATCTTAGATATCAAAGATCATGCAGTGGCTGTAAAAAAATTAATGGAAGCATTAATTGAACACAAAGTTGTAAATAGTTTAGAAGATATCAAAGCGATTGGTCATCGTGTTGTTCATGGTGGAGAATATTTCTCTCATTCAGTACCTGTAGATGCTGATGTTGAAGCTAAAGTAGAAGAATTATGTGCATTAGCTCCATTACACAACCCAGCTGCATTAGTTGGATATCGTTCATTTAGAGATGCTTTACCAGAGTGTAAACACACATTCGTATTTGATACAGCATTCCACCAAAGTATGCCAGAAGAAAACTATATTTTCCCTCTACCATATGAATATTATACTAACGATAAAGTACGTCGTTATGGTGCTCATGGAACAAGTCATGAATATTTGACAAAACGTTTGGCTGAGCTTCAAGGAAAAACACAAGAAGAAATGAATATCATCACTTGTCACTTAGGAAATGGTGCTAGTATTACAGCTGTTAAAAATGGTAAATCATATAAAACATCAATGGGATTCACACCTCTTGGAGGAATCATGATGGGAACTCGTTGTGGAGATATTGACCCTGCAATCGTTCCATTCTTAGAAAATAAATATGGATATACACCAGATGAAATGGATACAATCATGAATAAAAAATCGGGTATGTTAGGTGTAAGTGGAATCTCTAGTGATGGTCGTGACATTGAAGCCGCTATCAAAGAAGGAAACCCACGTGCTATTTTAACTCAAAACGTATATGTAAATCGTATTGTCGAAGTTGTATCAGGATACTACGGATTAATGGGCGGTGCTGATGCGATTGTTTTTGCTGGTGGTATCGGTGAAAATGACTGTGCAATGCGTCAAAGAATCTGTGATGGATTATCAGCATTTGGTGTTGTTGTAAAACCAGAAGACAACGATGGAGTTCGTGGCGTTGAAAAATTATTAAGTGCTCCTGAATCAAAAATGCAAGTTTGGTTATTGCCAACAAACGAAGAATTAGTCATTGCACGTGATGCTTACAAGGATTTGATGCTAATGCCTAATGATATTTTAGAAAGCGTAAAAGATTTTAATACAATCACAATTTTTCGCCATGTTTTTGCTGACATGGATGCGATAGGATCACAATTTGGCTTAAAGTACTATTTAGAAAGTGCTTATCCAAATAAAAAAATCTATTGTTTAGGTAATGATTGTCCAGTTTCACAAAGAAACAACGTACATATGGATGTTGTAGATGATGAAGTAGTAGCTTCCAGCTTAGCAATTGTTTTAGATACTTCAAATGCTGCACGCATTGATGATGACAGGTATCAATTGGCTAAAAAATCAATTCGTATTGATCATCACGTACAAGTAGAAACCATTTGTGATGAAGAATGGATTGATGATAAGGCAAGTGCCACATGTGAGTTATTAGCTTTGTATTTACAAGAAAAAAGGCTAACATTCCTCTACAAAGTTCTCTAATGTTATATCTTGGATTAACAGCGGACAATATTCGTTTTACGACAAATAATGTTCGTCCAGCTACATTTGATGCCGCAAAATATTTATTTGAACAAGGTGTAGATGTCACAAAAGTGGAACAATTAAACTTTTCAAAATCCATGGAAGACTATAAATATGAAACTGTTGTACGTAATCATACAGTGTTTAAAAATAAGTTCCTTTATTCAATTCTAGAATGTGAAGATTATGAAGAATTTGGTTTAAGCTTTACAGATGCGAAAGACAAAGTCTATTGTTTAGCAGGTATCGATTGTGTTGAAATGTGGGCATTGTTTACGCGTATGGAAGATCGTGTACATTATAGTGCGTCTTTACGTTCAAGAAATATTCCAATTCGTGATGTTGCCATGGAATTTGGTGGTGGTGGTCACGAATGTGCAAGTGGAATCAAAAACTTAACACGTGATCAAGTTAATCAAATTATTGAAATTTTATCAAATCGAGAGGTAGCTTAAGAAGCTATCTCTTTTTCTTATGGTATAATATTTTAGAAAGAAAGGTGGGATTTCATGGTTCACTTACATATGCGAAGTTCATACTCTTTACTTGAATCACCTATTCGTTTAGAAAATATGATTCTTCATCAAAAACAACTCGGATATAATCATGTTTGTTTAACCGATCATAATGTGATGTATGGAACGATGGAGTTCTATCAACTATGTAAAAAACATAATGTTCATGCGATTATTGGTTTAGAAGTTGATTCCATCTATAATGAGGAGCCATTTCATTTTATTCTTCTAGCGAAGAATGATATGGGTCTACAGAATTTATATAAATTAAGTTCGATCATAAAAGGAAATGTATCTTTTGAAGAAGTTATAAAGTATGCCAAAGATTGTGTGGTATTAACTTCCAGCGACGGGAAAGATACATTCAGTGCATATATTGAACATCAAGATTTAGAAAAGTTAAGTGCATTTGTCGAATTGTGTAAAAAATCTTTTTCAGATTTCTATATTTCTGTGTCTATGAATGATTCGGGTAAAAAAAGAGCCGATAATCGAATTTTAAAACAACTTGATTGTAAACGTGTGGCTCTATCTCGAATTCTGTATGAGAATAGTGAAGACGTAAAATCTTTACAAGTATTAAGGGCTATTGCCAAACAAACGAATATTGAAAATCAAGGTTTGGACGTACAATTTCAAAGATATTTAAGAAGTCCACAGGAAATGGAAGCATTGTATGATGAAAGCGAATTGATCGCTACAGAAGAAATCGCAAGAATGTGCAATATTCAAATGGCTTTTCAAAAGTCCAAGCTTCCTGTATTTAAAAATAAACTTCAAATTGATTCGAGGGATTATTTGATCAAACTCTGTAAGAAGGGGTTAGAAAAACGTTTAAATGGGAATTTAAATCCTACCTATATCAAACGTTTAGAATATGAATTAAATATCATAGTGAATATGGGATTTACCGATTATTTTTTGATTGTATGGGATTTTATTCGATATGCCAGAAGTCAAGACATATTTGTAGGTCCAGGACGTGGTAGTGCAGCCGGTTCTTTAGTAGCTTATTGTTTAGGTATTACACATATTGATCCAATTCAGAATAATTTATTGTTTGAAAGATTTCTAAATCCATCACGTGTTTCTATGCCGGATATCGATACGGATTTTCCAGATGATAGAAGAGATGAAGTGATTCAATATGTTCGTGAATTATATGGTTATGATCATGTCAGTCATATTGTGACTTTTAATACTTTGCAGGCAAGACAAGCCATTCGTGATGTAGGGCGTGTTATGAATATTCCGGCAAGAATTGTGGATGAACTTTCTAAGATGTTAAAGAACACACCTAAAATTACTTTGATGCAGGCCTATAATGAGAATGTTTTATTTCGAAAAAGGATTCAGTCGGATCAAAAATTAACTGAATTATTTAAGATGTGTGTAAACGTTGAAGGATTACCACGACACACCTCTTTACATGCGGCAGGAATTGTCCTTTCAGATCAGTCTATTGTGAATGTCTGTCCACTTGTCAGTGTCGATGGAGATATTCAGGCTACACAATTTACAGCGGAATATCTAGAAGATTTGGGCTTGATCAAAATGGATTTTTTGGGCATTCGTAATTTAACGACGATTCATGAAATTGTCACAAATCTAAAAGAACAAAAACATATTTCTTTGGATATGATGAAAATCAATTTAAAGGATGCGAAAACATATCAATTATTATCGTTTGGAAACACATTAGGTGTATTCCAATTGGAATCTAGTGGAATTACGTCTTTACTACAAAAGATACAACCCAACAAATTTGAAGATATCAGTGTTGTACTTGCTTTATATCGTCCTGGAGCGATGCAGCATATTGATACATATATTGAAAGAAAAAAGGATCCTTCAAAGTCGTGTATCCTCATCCTTTACTAGAACCAATCTTGAAGGAAACCTATGGTATCATGATTTATCAGGAGCAAGTTATGCAGACAGCCCAAGTGATTGGTGGATTTAGTTTGGCACAAGCAGATACACTAAGAAAGGCTATGTCGAAAAAGAAATTGGATGTCATGCAGAATTTAAAAGAGCAATTTATTTTAGGAGCTCGAAAGAAGCGTATTAAGGATTCTGTTTCCAATGAGATATTTTCCATTATGGAACAATTTGCCGGTTATGGATTTAATAAATCACACAGTTATGCCTACAGCTTAGTAGCTTATCAAATGGCTTATTTAAAGGCAAACTATCCTTTATATTTCTATCAGAGCCTTTTAAATAGTGTCATTGGTTCAGGTATAAAAACATCGCAATATATTTATGAATGTAAACGAAGAAATATCGTTGTGAATGGGTGTGATATTAATCATTCAAAGGCTTTCTATACGATTGAACAGAATTCAATTCGTATGCCGCTACAAGTTTTAAAAGGTGTAGGGAAAACAATTTATCCAACGATTTTAGAACATGCACCATATGCAGATTTATTTGATTTTCTTGCCAAGCAAGTATGTATAAGATCAATGAATCTACGATTCGAATTTTAATTGATGGCGGAGCATTGGATTGTTTTGGATATAATCGTGCAACTCTTAATGAGAATTTAAGAAAGCTGATTGATTATGTAAATATTGTGCGAATTGAAGATCCGAACAATTTACGTTTCGATTTTAGTATTGTCTCTCGTCCAGGCATTCAAAGAATCAAAGAGAATCCAATACAAAAAGCCCAAAAAGAGCAATATGTATATGGCTTTTATGTGAGTGAACATCCTGTGCAGTCTTTACGTATGCATAACTATCCAAATTGTATACCATTGTTAAATGCAGTAAATAAAGATGGATATATGAATATCTTAGTACGTGTGGCGTCTTTTAGAACGCATAAGACAAAGAAAGGCGATTGGATGTGCTTTATGAGTGTTGAGGATGAAGCTGGTAAAATGGATGCGGTTATCATGCCTCGTTTGTATGAACAACAAAAAGAAAACATTCAAAAAGATCGTATTTGTCTGATTCAAGGAAAGAAGGATCGACCATCATCGATTGTAGTGAATAAAATAGAGTGGATTGAGGTGTAAAAAATGATCACAAAACGAAATGATTTATTATCTAAAAAAGTGATTCAAGGCTTAAAAAACAGACATATGAATGGGTATTATGTGCATTCGAAACAAGAAGCTTTGGATTTGGCATTTGAAATTATGAAGCCAGGCTCAACTGTCGCTGGGGAGGCTCAGATACTTTAAATAAGATTGGTATTAAGGAAGAGCTTTATAAAAGAAATTTCAAAGTCATTGATCGAGATCAGGCAAAAGATGCCGAAGAAAAGTACAAGTTGGAAAGAGATTGTTTTTATGCAGATTACTATTTAATGAGTACCAATGCGATGACAGAAGATGGAATTTTAGTCAATATGGATGGGCATTGTAATCGTGTATCTTGTCTTTGCTTTGGGCCTAGACATGTCATAATGATCGTAGGTATGAATAAGGTGACAAAAGATTTAGATAGTGCAATTTCTAGATTAAGAAATGTGGCTGCACCAATTAACAGTCAGCGATTTGCTGGAAATAGGCCGTGTCAAGTCACGGGTAGTTGTGCAAATTGTTTAGCCCAAGGCTGCATTTGTGATCAGTTAGTCATCACAAGAAATAGTATGGAACCCGATCGTATTCATGTAATCTTAGTGGATGAAGTATTAGGATATTAGAATGAAATGGCTAGATAATTTAGCCATTTTTTCATATGTGTATAATAATGGTGATGAATTCCTTGCATTATTTGTAGTTTCATGTTTTAATCTTTATGCGTAAAAAAAATTATCCAGAGTTGAAGTAGAGAGTTAGCTCGTTGACTTCACGCCAACCTGACAATATGTTAAGGTGGTCCTGCTAACAGCGATAAGAAGTATAAAGATTTGTAACATACTTCTTAAAGTATGTTTTTTTTATGGATAAGCAAGAGAAGAGGAGACAAAATGAAAGACTATATTTTTACAAGTGAAAGTGTTACTGAAGGTCATCCAGATAAAATTTGTGACCAAATTGCCGACGCAATCGTAGATGCTGCATTAGCTCAAGATCCATATTCAAATATGGCTGTTGAATGCACAATTAAAGATGATTTTGTATTAATTTATGGTGAATGTAATACAAAGGCAGAATTGGATTATGAAACAATCGCATTAAATGAAATCAAACGTATTGGATATACAGAAGAATATCATGTACATACTGTTGTGAACCAACAAAGTCCTGAAATTCACAATGCCGTAAATCGTGATGAAGTATGTGCTGGTGACCAAGGTATTATGTTTGGTTATGCATGTGATGAAAATGATGAGTATATGCCATTAACTATCTATTATGCACACCTTTTGGCTCGTCAATTGACAAAAGTCAGAAGACAACATCCAGATTTATTAAAACCAGATGGAAAAACACAGGTATCTGTTGAATATGAAAATGATGAAATCAAACGTATTGATACAATCGTTGTTTCAACTCAACATTCAAAAGATATTACGCAAGAAGAAATCAAAGAATTGATTATGAATGAAGTTATCAAACCTTGTATTGATGAAAAATACTTAGATGAAAACACAAAATATTTCATCAACCCATCTGGAAGCTTCGTTGTAGGTGGATCATGGGGAGATTCAGGAACGACAGGACGTAAAATCGTATGTGATACATATGGTGGACGTGGACGTATTGGAGGAGGATGCTTCTCTAGTAAAGACCCTACAAAAGTAGACCGTAGTGCTGCTTACTACTCTCGTTATGTAGCAAAAAACATTGTTGCGAATGGTTTAGCTCGTCGTTGTGAAGTTGAAGTTGCGTATGCAATTGGTAAAGCACAACCTGTATCTTTATGTGTAGATACTTTTGGAACAGGTAAATTTGATGATGAAAAATTATTGGAAATTGTTAAGAAAAACTTTAATTTCGAAGTAGGAAACATCATTTCCGAATTGGATTTAAGAAAGCCAATTTACCACAAGACATCATGCTATGGACACTTTGGTGATCCTCAATTTACTTGGGAAAAGGTTAAAAAATTAGAATATTAATCGATTAGAACTACAAATTTTGTAGTTCTTTTTTCACTAAAAAGTGCAAATTAATGGGACGAACTTGTTAATAATGGCAAATTAAAGCAAATTAATATGTTAAATTGTGGGAAATACGGGTATTCTTTTGACACTTACGAGAAAATAGTGTAGCCTCTTTAATTGTGTGAGCAATGAGGAGGCCCATAACAATGAAAAAATTAATGCAAGTATTTGCGAGTGTGATGATTGCTACATCTACATTTGGAGGCGTTACAAGTGTTGCAGCAAAAGAAAACACACCAGCTTATAAAATTGAATATCAAAATGCAGATTCAATGCAGTCTGTATTTACAAAAGAATTACATCAAAAATATGCAAATGTAAAATTTAAAAAGAAATCAAAAAATGTATCTGTATATGAATCAAAAAACTACAAGGTAAAAGTAAAAGATTTAGATATTGAAACGGTTGGTAAACAAACAGTTTTGATCGAAGGAAAAAACAAAAATACAAATGAAAAGCACAGTGCTGAAGTAAGTATCAAGGTAGAAGATACAACGGCGCCTGTAATTACTTGTGACGATACAATCACAGTGGAACAAAATGAAGCATTTGATATCAATCGCTATGTTTCATTAAATGAAGAAGGAACTGTGACTTTGACTGAAAATGTAGATACAACAAATACAGGAACTGTTACAACATCCATTAAAGCGAAAGATAAAGCAGGAAATGTAAGTGAAAAAAATATTACGGTAAATGTAGAAAAGAATTTCTATCAAAGAATTGCCGATGCAGCATTAGCTCAGATTGGTGTATATCAAGACTGTACAATGTTAGTGACAAATTCACTTGCTGCTGTAGGAATCAATTTCCATGGTGCGCCTGCTGCTTATTTAAGCTTGGGACCTTTGACAAATAATCCAGTTCCAGGAGATATTTGTGTCTATCAAGGACATGTCGCATTATATATTGGTAATGGACAAGCTGTTCATGGTGGATGGTTTGGATGTCAGACAACAATTTATAGTGTTGAATGTAACCAACCATTTATTGGATATGTTCATGTAAATCGTTAATGAGATGAGAGTGATCTCATCTTTTTTTTGCACAGAAAAAAAGAAGGCAACTAGATTGCCTTCTAAATGGACATATTAGTCTCTTCCGTTAAATGCGTATTTGTATAAGTCGAAGATCAATTCTTTAGTACATGGACGAGGGTTACCACCTGTACATACGTCAGCCATAGCTGAATCTGTTAATGTAGGTAAGTCTTCTTCCTTAACACCGATTTCTTTTAAGCTTTGAGCAATTCCACAATCTTTACTTAATTGAATAACGGCATCAATAGCAGCTTGACGATATTCTTCTTGAGACATTTCATCAACACCTTCAACTCCCATTACACGAGCGATTTCTCTAAATTTTTCACCAGTGTAATCTTTGTTGAATTCCATAACGTATGGAAGCAATGTAGCACAAGCAACACCATGAGGGATTCCGTAGAATGCGCTTAATGGGTGAGCCATACCGTGGTCAACACCTAAACCAACGTTAGAGAATGCCATACCTGTCATATATTGTCCTAAAGCCATGTCTTCACGTCCTTTTGGATCGTTAGCACATGCAGCACGTAAGCTTCTTGAAATGATTTCGATAGCTTTTAAGTTTAATGTGTCTGCAAGTTCCCAAGCAGCTAAAGTTGTGTATCCTTCAATAGCGTGAGTTAATGCGTCTAGACCAGTACTTGCTGTTAAGCCTTTTGGCATACTTGACATCATTTCTGGGTCAATGATCGCAACAACTGGAATATCGTGAGCATCTACACAAACGAATTTTCTTTTCTTTTCAGTATCTGTAATTACATAGTTGATTGTAGTTTCTGCTGCAGTACCTGCTGTAGTCGCAATTGCGATAACTGGGACAGATTTGTTTTTAGTTGGAGCAACACCTTCCAAGCTAATAACATCTTCAAATTCTGGGTTTGCCAAGATGATTCCAATACCTTTACAAGTATCTTGTGGGCTTCCACCACCAATAGCGATTAAATAGTCTGCACCAGCATCTTTAGCTGCCTGTACACCATTTTTAACTTGTTCAACAGTTGGGTTTGCCTTAACTTCATCATAGATTTCGTAAGGAAGTCCAGCTTCATCTAATAAGTCTGTGACTTTAGTAGCTACACCAAATTTGATCAAGTCTTTGTCTGTAACAACTAAACCTTTCTTTAATCCACGTGCTTTAACTTCTGTAACCACTTCTTTGATGGCTCCAGCACCATGATAACTTGTTTCATTTAAAATAAAACGATTTGCCATAAGTATTATTTCCTCCTTGTATACTTGTTAATTCCATTGTACAAGTACAAGCGCTTACATACAAGTTACAGATTGATAATAATGTCACATATAAGTGTTTTAGTGCATATTATTCAATATTTGTGCTAAAATTTTAAGAAAGTTTTGGAGGGATTTTGTGGAAAATTTATTATTTAGTTTAAATGCGACCATCCCTATCTTTCTATTGATGGTTGTTGGTTATTTTTTAAATAAAATGAATATTTTAGAGGATGCATTGGCATCCAAACTAAATTCATTTGTCTTTAAAGTATCATTGCCACTATTGTTGTTTGTCGATGTGTCTAAATCTAATTTTAAAGATCTTTGGGATACAAAGTTTGTCGTATTTTGTGTTGTATCTACTCTAATTAGTATTCTATTATCTATATTATTTTCATTGCGATTAAAAGATAAAGCGATTCAAGGTGAATTTATTCAAGCTTGTTACAGAAGCAGTGCTGCCTTATTAGGACTTGCATTAACATCCAATATTTATCCAGATGTAGGTGTTGCACCATTGATGTTGATGAGTGTGGTATTCGTATATAATGTGGTTTCAGTTGTAATTTTATCTTTTTTTAAGGCTGAACAATCGAAGGTCAACTATAAGAAAACGTTTGTTGGAATTTTAAAGAATCCACTAATTCTAGGCATTGTGATAGGTGTATTTGTGAGTTTGTTGCCATTTCAATTGCCACAAGTCATCAATAAAACAATTTCTATGATCGCAAGTACGGCAACACCACTAGGTTTAATGGCGATGGGAGCCACTTTTGATTTTGATCAGGCGAAAGGAGAATTGAAACCATCTTTATTTTGTACATTTATGAAGTTAATTGGTTTTTGTGCGATCTTCTTACCAATTGCAGCTTTATTAGGATTCAGAAATCAAGCCTTAGTTGCGATTTTGATTATGTGTGGATCCAGTACAACCGTATCTGGTTTTGTGATGGCTAAAAGTATGGGGCATAAAGGTGTTTTAACATCAAGTGTTGTGATGCTTACAACACTGCTTAGTGCTTTTAGTATTACATTCTGGTTAACAATTTTAAAATCATTTGGATTGATTTAGTTGACCTAAAGTTCACTTTAGGGTGTAGAATAGTATAAAGATTTTAGGGAGGGAAAGAATGGAATTGTTTTTAGAATCATTCCCAAAGATATTTATTTCGGGAATTGTAATGACATTACCACTTGCGCTAGTATCGTTTATTATCGCAATGCTAATAGCTATTGTATGTGCCTTGATACAATATGCGAAAGTTCCGGTTATGAAGTATGTTGTTCAATTCTATATTTGGATATTTAGAGGAACACCTATGCTTGTACAATTATTTATTATGTATTTTGGAATGCAATCGATTGGCGTGAGAATATCGGCTATTACTGCAGCGATTATTGTATTTTCATTAAATACAGGCGCTTATTGTGCTGAAACGATTCGCGGATCGATTGAAAGTGTACCACAAGGACAAATGGAAGCCGGACTATGTGTAGGAATGAGCTATATGCAGATTATGACGCATATTATTTTACCGCAAGCTTTTCGAAGTGCATTTCCATCATTATTTAATAACTTGATTTCACTTGTAAAAGATACGTCTTTAGCTGCGAATATTACAGTTACAGAAATGTTTATGCAGACAGAAAGAATTGCCGGAAGAACTTATCAGTTTATGCAGTTATACATAGAAGTGGCTTTAGTTTATTTGATTTTCTGTACAGTTTTAACTTGGCTGCAAGCTTGGGGTGAAAAGAAGCTGAATTATTATCAGGCAGGGAGATAGAGTATGGCTTTATTAGAAATTAAAGATATTCATAAATCATTTGGAAATTTACATGTTTTGAATGGAATGGATCTTACGGTCAATAAAGGCGATGTTATTGCGATATTAGGTCCTTCAGGATCTGGTAAGACAACTTTACTTCGTTGTATCAATTATTTAGAGACAGCCGATGCAGGGACTATGATTTTTAATGGAAAATCTTATGATTTATCAAATACATCAAAGAAGGATGTTGCCCAGCTTAGAAAGCATACGGGGTTTGTATTTCAAAATTACAATTTATTTGCGAATAAGACAGCCCTACAAAATGTGACATTAGGTCTTACTGTAGCGCGAAATGTTTCTAAAGAAGAGGCCAATGCGATTGGTATGCAGATGCTTGAAAAAGTAGGAATGAAAGATCGCGCGACTTATTATCCTTCACAATTATCGGGTGGACAACAACAGCGTGTTGCAATCGCAAGAGCGTTAGCTACAAATCCAGATATTATTTATTTTGATGAACCAACTTCAGCATTGGATCCAGAGTTGATTCAAGAAGTTTTAAGTGTTATGAAAACACTGGCTAATGAAGGAATGACTATGGTTGTGGTCACGCATGAGATGGCTTTCGCGAAGAATGTGTCTAGTCATGTGATTTTAATGGAAAAAGGGAAAATTGTTGAAGAGGGCAGTTCAAAGAATTTCTTTGAAAATCCGAAACAAGAACGAACAAAAGATTTTTTAAGGAAAGAGGAAATGTAATCTGAACGAGATGCAGAAGTCTGCAACTCACATCACCGTGCTCTGTAGTGTACTTCTAACTTCAAGAACATGGTAACAAATAAAAGATAAGTAATAAAAGCAAAGCTCATTGCACATTTTAATTCCAATGTGTGCCTTGAAGCGAAGCGGAAAGGAATGATAGGTTAAGATGAAAAAATTATTAGCAGGTTTATTAAGTACGGCTATGGTTTTTACTTTAGCAGGATGTGGATCTAGTAAGGATCATTTAGCTGCAATTCAAGATAAAGGTGAAATCACAATTGGTTTAGAAGGCGATTGGCAACCATTTTCTTATCATGATAAGGATGATCAATTGATGGGTGTTGATGTGGAAGTTGCTAAGAACATTGCTAAGAAATTAGGTGTAAAAGCCAATATTGTGGAAGGTAAATGGGATGGATTATTAACTGGACTATCTACTGGTACATATGATTTAGTTATTAATGGTGTCGATATCACAAAGGAAAGAGAAAAGAAGTTTGATTTTTCTACACCTTATGCATATGATCATACAGTCTTAGTTGTTCGTAATGACAATACGGCCATTACTTCGTTTGATGATTTAAAAGGAAAGACAACGGCCAATTCGATTGGATCTACCTATATGGAATTGGGTGAAGATTATGGAGCTACTGTAAAAGGTGTTGATGATTTAACGAAATGTATGGATCTTGTAAAAAGTGGTGGTGTGGATGCGACAATCAATGCGGCTACTTCGATCAATGATTATCTTCAAACGACAAAGGATAGTTCATTTAAAATTGTCGATCAATCTAAAGAATCTACACCCTATGCGATTCCAATGGTAAAAGGTGATGATAATGCTTCTTTAAAGAAAGCTGTAAATAAGGCTTTAAAAGAACTAAAAGAAGATGGAACTTTATCTAAGATTTCTATCAAATATTTTGGTGAAGATCTAACGAAAGAATAAGCGGCTATGCCGTTTTTCTTTTTACTTAAATATAAAAATAATTTATAACCAGATATAAATAAATAGAATTTGAATATAACACTTGTTCTTTGTACAATAGATTCAACTTTTAGGAGGAACTATTTTATGTCAGAATTAAAGAATCAAATTTCTCAATTTATAGATACAAACGCAAAAATATATCAAGATATTTCTTTGGCTATTCATGCCAAGCCGGAAGTCAGTGATTTTGAATATTTTGCTTCACAAACATTGAGTGAACAATTAAAAAAAGAAGGCTTTGAGATTGAATTACCAGCGGCAGGACATCGTACAGGCTTTGCGGCAACCTACAAAAGTAATAAACCAGGTCCTACGGTTGTTTTTCTTGCAGAATATGATGCGCTTGCAGGTTTAGGCCATGGGTGTGGTCATAATGTGTTTGGTGCTACTTCTTCACTTGCCGGTGCTGCTTTAAAAAGTATAGTGGATCAAATTGGTGGGGAAGTACGTGTATATGGAACACCTGGAGAAGAGGGTGGACAAAATGGAAGTGCCAAGGGGTCTTTTGTGAAGAAGGGCTATTTAAAAGATGTGGATTTTGCCCTATGCACTCATCCAGGCTCAGGTAGTGAAGATGGATTAAGCACGCGTAATTATGCATGTGCACCTGTTGATATCGAATTTTGGGGTAAACCCGCTCATGCAGCAGGCTGCCCTCAAGATGGAATCAATGCGTTGGATGCGCAAATCTTAACATATGCAGCCATCGGTGTTTTACGCCAACAACTAACCAATCGCATTCGTATTCATGGTGTGATTGTTGAGGGAGGAACAGCGCCTAATGTCATTCCAGAATACACAAAGGCTAAATATTATATTCGTGCTGCTGATATTGATACATTACATGAGTTATATGAAAAAGTAGAGAATATTGTGAAGGGTTCTGCTTTACAGACGGGTTGTACTTCAAGTATGAAGTTGTATCAAAATCTTGTAGAAAATATGGTTTTAACACCTTCTTTAGATGCGATCTATGAAAAATATATTACAGAACTTGGCAATACTGTAAAGCATGTAGAAGATGTGGTCATGCCTGGAAGTAGTGATGTAGGTAATATTAGTCAGGTTGTACCTACGATTCAACCGCATATTAGTATTACGGATGTACAGATTGCAGGACATAGTCAAGATATGGTAAATGCTTCATGCAGTCAAAAGGCAATGGATGCGATTGTCAAAGGGGCAAAAGCATTGGCTTTTACGGCGCTAGAATTGTTTGAAAATCCAGAAGAACTTGCGAAAGTGAAAGAGGATCATGCTTGGCATGTAGAACATCAAAAGGAGAACTAACTATTATAGGTAAAGGGCTTGCTTAAGCTCTTTTATTTTATGGAATCTTGAAAATCAACAAATATTCATTAAAATTATATAAATAAAGGAGACTGAAAATGACGCTTCAACAATTACTTTATGTATTAACGGTGTCAGATGAGAAATCTATGAATAAGGCGGCTGAAAAGCTTTTTGTGTCTCAGCCTACTTTAACATCTGCCATTCAATCACTTGAAAAAGAACTGGATATTCAAATCTATAATCGTACAAGTCACGGAGTCACTGTGACGCAACAGGGACAAGAATTTTTAACATACGCAAGACAGTTGTACCAACAATATGAATTATTAAAAAATCGCTACGAAGATGTAAGTTTACGAAGAAATAAGTTTCGTGTTTCGTGCCAGCACTATTCATTTGCGACCAAAGCATTTGTGGATACAGTGAAGAAGTATGGGACTTCTAAATATGATTTTGCGATTAGCGAAACAAAGACGATGCATGTTATTGAGGATGTAGGTAATTCATTAAGTGAAATAGGAATCTTATATTTATCCAACTATAATCGTCGTTTTATGATGAAACAATTTGATGAGTGGAATTTAGAATTTCATAAATTAGCGGATTGTGATGCCTTTGTGTATTTGTATAAGGGGCATCCTCTTGCTAAGAAAAAATCAATTACGTATGAAGAATTATTGCCATATCCCAATATGACTTTTGATCAAGGGAATAATCCTTCGATGTATACGGCAGAGGAGATATTGGTTGAAAATGAATTTCCAAGAAAGATTCAAGTGAATGATCGTGCTACGATGCTGAATTTAATGAGAGGACTGAATGGATATACTTTATGTTCTGGAATTATTAGTCGTGATTTGAATGGGGATGACTATGTAGTTGTGCCTTATGAAGCGAATGTAGAGAATCCCAATTCTATGATGGAAATTGGGTATATCACAAGGAAAAATACAGTGTTGAGTGAGATTGGTAGTACGTATATTCAAACGATGAAGGATTATTTTAGCAATAAATAATTTTTATAACTGCTTAAAAAATTTAACAATTAGACAATAACATAACCTTCTTGTAGAATACAAACATGCAAGGAGGAAACGAAAATGAAAACAATGATGATGTCAATGATGCAAATGTATATGTTAAAAAATGTGACCCGGTTTTCAATTCGTTTGTCGCTTATTTAAGTGTGCGATTGCCGGGGAAAAGTCCTCGGCTTTTTTTGTTAGATTGGAGTGTTATAAATGATTAATATAGAACATTTGGATAAAACCTATCATTTAAAGAATGCAGACGTACATGCCGTAGATGATGTTTCACTACATATTGAAAGTGGGCAAATCTATGGGGTGATTGGATATTCTGGTGCTGGTAAAAGTACTTTGGTTCGTTGCTTGAACTTTTTAGAGATTCCGGATTCTGGAAGTATTGAAATTGAAGGGTTTGGAAAGGTAAGTGCAAATCAAGGAAGTTTAGATATAAGTCAAAAGAAATTAAGAGAGTTAAGACGCTCCATAGGAATGATCTTTCAACATTTTAACTTATTAGATCGAAGTACAGTATTTGACAATGTGGCATACCCATTAAAATATACGGGGTTATCAAAGAAAGAAATTGAGACTCGTGTGGATGAATTATTAGATCTTGTAGATTTGGCAGATAAAAAATATGTGTATCCATCACAATTGTCTGGTGGACAAAAACAGCGTGTAGCCATCGCAAGAGCTTTATCAAACAATCCTAAGGTGTTACTTAGTGATGAGGCAACTTCTGCTCTAGATCCAGATGCGACAGAATCCATTTTAAAATTATTGAAGGATTTAAATAAAAGATTAGGGATAACGATCATCTTGATCACACATGAAATGAGTGTGATTAAATCCATCGCAAATCGTGTGGCAGTTATGGAGAATGGTAAGGTTGTTGAAGAAGGAGATGTATATGATATCTTCGCCAATCCTAAAGAAGAGATTACCAAAAAATTTATCAACTCGTCTTCTGCATTATCGAATATTACGAAGTTGATTGAGAATAAGACAATTCTTCCAAGAGATAGTAAATTAGTTAAACTTACATTCACTAGAGATAGTGTTGGTAGTGCAACCATTTCAAAAATATCTCGTGAATATAATGTGGATGTAAATATCATGTTGGCCAATGTAGATGTCGTTAATGCGGATGCTTTGGGTGGCATTATTGCTTCAATTGAAGGGACTAAAGAAAATGTACAGCGTGCCATAGATTTTTTACATGAATCTAATGTAAAAGTGGAGGTGATTCATCATGCCTAGATTTTTAGTTGATTTTTTTCCAAATGTTGCCAATTACTGGGATATATTTTTAACAGCATTGACTGCAACGTATCAAATGTTTTTCATCGCAGGCTTGATTACATTACTAATTGGAGGAGCTTTTGGAATTTCATTGATTGTAACAAAGACAGATGGGATTAAGCCAAATCGGATTATTCATTTTATTCTAGAAGTTATCACGAATGTGTTTAGAGCCGTACCGTTTATCATTCTGTTGATTTTCTTGATTCCGTTAACACGAAGTATTGCGGGTACTTCGATTGGAGTTAAAGGAGCAATCGTTCCATTAGTCTTTGGAGCGGTTCCATTCTACACAAGACAAGTCGAAACGGCATTAGCGGATGTAAATCCAGGAAAAATAGAGGCCGCTAGAAGCATGGGAAGTTCAACACTTGGAATTATTTTTCGTGTTTATCTACATGAGGCGTTACCGGATTTGATTCGTGTAACAACCATTACGGCTATTTCATTGATTGGATTAACAACTTCTGCAGGTGCAGTTGGTGCTGGTGGAATTGGTTCGTTCGCAATTAATTATGGACAAAACTTACATTATCAAGATGTTGTGAATTTATGTGTGATCTTATTATTGATCATTGTTTCGTTGATTCAATTATTGGGAAATACATTGTCAAAAGCAACAACGAATAAAGAATTATTTCATAAATAAAAGAGGGAGAAAAAGATTATGAAGACAAATAAATTATTTAAAACATTTTTAACAGCAGGATTAGTAGCTACAACATTACTTACAGGATGTTCATCAAAGTCATCAAGTGAACCTGTAAAAATTGGTATTCCAAGCGATGCCACAAATGGTGGAAGAGGGTTATTGCTTCTAGAAAAAGCTGGCTTGATTGAAGTGGATGACAAGGCAGGTTGGACTCCAGAATTGAAGGATGTTACGAAGTATAAATACAATATTGAAATTGTTCCTACACAAGCTAATACATTAGTTTCGACTTTGGATGATTTTGGAGCAGCCACAATCAATGGAACATATGCGATTCCAGCTGGATTAAAACCTAAAAAGGATGGTTTAATTACGGAAGTACAAGAAGTAAGAAGTGATAATCCATTTATTAATGTGATCGTTGCGCGTACTGCCGATAAAGATAATGAGGATTATCAAAAAGTAGTAAAGGCTTACCAAAGTCAGTTGGTGGCTGAATATATTCTAGAAAAGAATAAAGGAGCAAGTGTTCCTGCATTTGATTATGATAAAGATTATAAAGTTGATAAAAACTTTGTAAGCGATATTGAAGGATATCAATCAAGTTCAGATGGAAAGAAAGTTATTAAGATTGGTACTTGTGGTTCTGCCGATACATTTAGAGCGGTACAAAAAGTATTAGACGATGAAAATTCTGGAATTTATTTAGATGTAGTTGTATTTGATGCATATAACTTACCGAATGAAGCTTTAAATAATGGCGAAATTGATTTGAACTCATTTCAACACAAAGCATATTTGAAAAATGAATGTGAAGCACAAGGATATGATTTAACAGCGATTGGTGATACAAGTTCTGCTCCATTGACTTTATATTCAAAGAAAGTGGATTCTTTAAAAGCATTAAAAGAGTTAGCTTGTAAAAAAGAAAACTAAATGAAAAAAGCCGATTTATTTCGGCTTTTTACTTTATAAATTGGGCAATATCTTTCTTCAGTTCATCACTAAACTCATCTAGATCATCCATGGTGATGGCTTCATCGCGTAATAAACCTAATAATATAATGAACATATTTGAACGAGAAACATCTCTTGCCAAAACACCAGGACTTTTATAATCCTCATAAATTTCTTGCGAAGAGACCAGTATTTATCGGAAGATGATGCATCTGAATTTAGTATATCCTTATATTCTTCAATCAATCTATCCATATAGCTTCTTGCCAGCCGCCTAATTTCTTTTTTAAATAATTTCCAATCTTTTTCCATGTTGACCTCCTATTGAAATAAAGTTTGAATGATTTGATTAACCGTCATAGAATTTAATTTATCGACATCTTTTAATGTTTTTGAATTCCAGTGAAATAAAGATACATTACTTGGTTCAGTGAAGCTAGAATCAACAGTGCAATCGGGATAACGACTATACCAGTCTGGATAATACGTTTCATGATTTTTTTGCATATAGGACAGCTTGTGAATTTGAATTTCCATTTTGGTCATATGTACCTGAAATTTTAACGCCTGGAGGACTAGAGTGGGCAATCAATAAACTGCCATCTTCACATACGGCAAGCACAATATAAACATGAGCATTTGCCATAGAGACAATATCACCTGGTTTTGCGTTTTGAATTGAATCTTTGTAGCTTCCTAACTTCATGTTCGCAAATGTTTTAGTCATTTCTTCAGCCTTTAATACATAGCCATTGCCATGATTGGATTTGGTTTCTAGAGTATTGTAGATAGTCCAACCGACATAGCCTGAACAATCAAGTCCTTTATGGATTTCATACATATAGTTTTCATAATTATATGTACTATCTTGTGTATCATAGAAGGATTTCCATTCCTTAGATAAGCCCAAAGTTAACGCTTCAGTTCCGGAACCTGTTTGTGCTTCGTTCCAGCCTCCACCATAAATATACAGGGTTTGACCAACGGGTTTTAACGCGTTCTTTAAAAAATCAGTTGTAGTATGAATGGGTTTTGATTGAATTTTTGTTTCTTCTGTTTTATGACATGAAGATATTCCAAAAATAATTACACACAGTATTAAGATAGGTAAAAGAATGCGATCATAGCGAATTTTTCTTTTTTTCATTATTTCTTGCCCTCTTCTATCAATTCATCAATATAAGAATCATCAATGTCAAAGCCTAAGTAACATAGGCCGCGATAGATGAAGTTAATATCATTTAAATGAAGGATTTGATTCATCAATTCCTTTTTCTTGTCGTTGATCAAAGACATGTCATAATCACTTGTATTGCCACAAGGATGTGTGCACGTTTTACAACTTGGCGAGATCTTGTCTTTTTCTTTGTGTACCAAATCAATTAAATCTTGTGTAACTGTATGATTTCTTAGGTGTTGAAGACAATCTAAAATAATTGTATCTGTATTTTTTGTTTTTGGATTAGAATCCACGGTTTTAGAAAGACCAATTAAAGCGGACCATAATTTAGTTTCCATCAGATTTCACCTCCACATTAAAATAAGTATCTGGATAGGGTTCATCCTTTAAAGTATAGTGCCACCACTCGGATTCTAAAGGAATAAATCCATTGTCTAACATTAAATGTCTTAATGTCATTCGATTTTGAATCTGTATGGTTGTTAATCCATCCTTATGCAAAGGACTAGAAATATCACCAAAGTAATCAAAGTAAGATCCCATATCTAATTCTTGTCCTGTTTTTTCATCAACTAAAGTTAAATCGACAGTACTACCCCTGGTGTGCGCTGATTTTTCAATGATAAAGTCATTCTCAAAAAGATATTTTTTGGAATATTTTGGATAGAAAATGGATTTCATTTTATCATCCTCAGTATCTTTCCAAGTCATGAAATGATCAAGGGCACTTTGAGGTCGATAGGCATCCCATATCTTTAATCGATATCCCATTTGTCTTGCCTTTGAATTGATTACTTTTAATTGCTCCACCAATTCTTTTGTTCCTAACGCTACCGGATCTATATAGCCATCAATGATTTCACCAATGAAATTGTAAGTTGTGCAATAGCGAATATCTAAAAGAATATCGGGTATTTCTTTTTGTATATTTAATAATTTCATGTATATATTCTAATATATTTGTTTATGTTAATCCACTTATGTTTTGTGTATAATACTTGTTAGAAATGAGGTAATAAACATGAAATTTAGTGATATTGATTTTTCAGCCATTTCAAGAATGATGGACAATATGAGCGATGAAGAAAAGAATAAGTTAAATGATATGGCTCAAAATATGATGAATAATATGAAACAAAACGAAGAGCCTGAAGAAGAAACTGACTTTTATGAAGCTTTAAATATAAATGAAGAAGATTATGCAGATTTTCCGGGAAGTGCCTTAGATCAAATTGAATCTGGAAGTGATTTGGAAGTCTATTATGAAGATGTAAAGGATGCTGATTTTAGTGCTAGTGCATTATTCTATGCGAAAGCCACTTTGAACATGTTACGAAAATATATCTATCCAGTATTTAAAAATTTTTTTGATGGATTTAATAATCCTTCAACGACAACCATCTATTCCTATTTATATCCTTTGATGAATGAGGATAATATTCATAAGTTGTTTGATGAAGAGTTTGGTACGCCAGAAGGATGGATGGAACTTAAAAATGCGCTTCAACAAATCTATATTATTTTAAATCGTGCAGAGTATGATTTTGTGAGTTATGAAGATTTACAATTACTAAAAGATATCTTGTTTAATCAAGAAATATTGTTGAAAATTAAGAGTCTATGAAAAAGTTAAAAATCAATACGAGTCTTGAACAAATGGATGAATGGACATATGAATCGTATGTGAGTGATTATATATTTGAGAATGTTTGTATTGAAGAAAACTTAGATAATATCACGATGGATGGGTGTAAATTTAGCAAGTGTCAATTTAAAGATTGTAGCTTTAGCTTTATTGAGTGTATGGATATTATTTTTGATCATTGTGAATTTGTAAATGTACACTTGAATCAATGTAGTTTAAGCCGTGTTCATTTCATTTCTTGTCGAATCAGTGGAATGGAACTTTCACAAAGCTTAGTTCAAGATACATTATTTCAATTATGCAAAGGACATTATTGTGACTTTGGTGGCAGTACATTTAAAGATTGTGCATTTGACATCAATGATTTAACGGGTTCAGGATTTGTTCAATGTGATTTTAAAAAGACTTCATTTGATAAATGTATATTAAATTCAACGGAATGGTTTAACACAAAATTAAAAGAGCTTGATTTCTCAAGCTGTGAAATTGAAAACATTGCGGTGTCGAGTGATAAATTAACAGGTGTTGTCGTGAATTCATCCCAGGCACTTGAATTTGTGAGACTTTTAGGTATTGTAGTTAAAGATTGACATATTGTTTCAATCTTTCGGGCATGGATTCAATCAACATATTGACTAGCGTTTCTATATCTAGATACATATTTTTTTCGACCCAGGACTTAGTCATTTCAATAGATCCATGACAATACATTTGAAGTAGAAAGTCTAGTTGTGGATCAATTGTTGTTTTTGTTTCGATTTTCTTTTTGTAGAAATCATAGATACAGCGATAGTCATAGTTTGTCAAAGAATTGTAGTCATCTTCTTTAAAGGCTTCTTTAAAGAATGTGTTTTGGTTTTGGATAAAAGTGAATTTTTTGATCAAAGCTTCTTTTAAAGTAGTTTGATCAGCCATTTCTTTAAAAGAGTCTAGGCATAGCTTTTCAAAATACCAATTCACTAGATCTTCTTTATCTTCAAAATTACGATAAAATGTTTGTCTTGTCAGATTTGCTTCTTTTGTGATCTGCGTGACTGTAATCTTGTTTAAGGGTTGTGTCTTTAATAGAATTAATAGCGCATTTGCGATCGTTAGTTTTGTATCGTTCATACAACTATTATATGTCATGACAATTGACTTTAAAAGGGGACTAGCTTAAAATTAAAGAAAAGAGTTAGAGGAGTAATGAATATGCAGTTAGGCGAATCAATGGAAGATTATTTAGAAGCCATATTAGTTTTATCAAAATGTTTAGATCATGTTCGTAGTGTTGATGTCGCAAGTTATTTGGGTTTTTCTAAGCCTAGCGTCTCACATGCCGTAAAATTATTGTCTGAGCAAGGATTAATTGTTTTAGATGTTAGTAAATTTTTAACTTTAAGTGAAGAAGGAAAGAGAATCGCAGAAGAAACATATGCGCGTCATACTTTCTTTTCAGATATGCTACAAAATATAGGTGTACCTAAAAATATTGCGACAGAAGATGCTTGTCGTATTGAACATGTGATTTCGCAAGAAACTTTTGAGGCAATTAAAAAGTATTATCAAAATAATAAAGACTAGCTATAGATTGTATCTGTAGCTTTTATTTTGAAAGGAGCAAGGAAAATGAGACCAGAAATATTAGCACCCGTAGGAAGTATGGAAGCATTAAATGCAGCATTAGCTGCAGGATGTGATGCTGTTTATTTTGGTTTGCCTAGTTTTGGGGCTAGGGCATTCGCAAATAATTTTGACTTAGAAACTACAAAAGAAGTTATTGAAAGATGTCATTTGTGTGGCGTAAAAGTATATATTACGATGAATACAATATTATATGAGGATGAAATGGAAGATGCCTACAATATGGCAAAGATGGTTCATTCTTTTGGTGTAGATGCTTTGATCATTCAAGATTTAGGATTTATTCATCTTTTGCATCATAGACTACCCAATTTGGTGCTACATGCTTCTACACAGCTTTCAGTTTCTAATCCTTATCAAATTGAACAACTAAAAAAATTAGGTGTTCAACGTGTTGTTTTAGCTAGAGAATGTACAAAAGAAGAAATTCAAGCATGTGTAGATACAGGTATTGAAGTGGAAGTTTTTGTGCATGGAGCTTTATGTATTTGTTATTCGGGACAATGTTATTTTTCAAGTGTACATTATGGGCGAAGTGGAAATCGAGGCATGTGTGCACAGCCATGTCGAATGAAATACACCCTTTATGAAGATGGAAATAAAGTGGATACGCATGGAGAATATGTATTAAGTCCAAAAGATCTATCTTTGATTGATGAAGTGAATACATTAGCGGATATGGGGGTTTGTTCGTTAAAAATTGAAGGGCGAATGAAGAGTGCTCCATATGTTTATGAGAGTGTTTCACAAGTCAAAAAGGTATTAGAGAATATGGAACGAAATGTTGAGGACAAACAAAACTTACGTGTTACATTCAATCGAGAATATACTGTAGGTCATATGTATAGGGCTAGTGGCAAAGAATTAATGAATAGTAAAACTTGTAATCATCAGGGAATTGAGATTGGCAAGGTTGTAAAGGTAAATAAAAATAAGATTTGTATTCAATTAAGTCAAGATCTGCATCAAAATGATGGAATTCGTTTTGAAAAAGAGAACTTGGGTTGTCATGTGAATTTTATGTATGATAAGAAACAAAAGTTGATTTCTTTCATGCCTAAAAATAATACAGTTCTAATCGAAGGACCGTTAGGCGTGCATGTAGGTAGTATTGTTCGTAAAACAATGGATTCTGAATTGAATAAAACAATCGATGAAAAAATTCGTACTTCGAATCGTCAAAGCAAGGTTAATGCGATTGTAACTTGTAGCGCAGTTGGAAAGCCGATGGTAATGGAAGTGTATAAGGCTTCGACAAGCGTTTGTGTTTCTACTGAAATTGATAGTGTACAGGCTTTAAAGCGTGCAACGGATGAAGAAACGTTAAACAAACAGTTTTCTAAGACAAAAGATAGTTGGGCAAGTTTTGATCATATTGAATATCATTTGGGTAAAGACATTTATTTTCCAATTTCAGTTATGAACCAACTTCGTAGGGATGCTCTTGAGAAAATGAAAGAGGCTTGTTTAAAACAGGAGCCGTTTGTTGAAAAAGAATATAGTTATATTCCGCAAGAGAGTAAAACATCATTTGATTTGTTTGAAATCAATTCAATGAATCAAAAGGTTGATGATTCTTCTTGTTATGTTAGTGAAATGTTTAACGGTAATCAAATCTTAGAAAAGTCAAATATAACGAGTGTTGATGGATTTGTGAATGCGCATTTAGGTAAAGGAAAAATAGTAGATTCATTAAATGTTTCCAATTCATATAGTGTGGCTGCTATCTTAGAAATGGGATATGAAAGTTGTGTAATCAGTGATGAGTGTGACAAGTATCAGGTTGAAGAAATAATGAAGGGCTTTTCGAATCGTTATCATTTTGATGCTCCAGTCTATAAGACTTTATATCAGAAACGACGCTTGATGACGATGAAACATTGTCCTGTAAATACGGCTTTAAAAGATGGTAAGCGAATGAATTGCGGTTTGTGTCATCATCATCGTTATGAGCTTGAAGGCTTAGATGGAAAGCGTGTCTTTTTGCTTGGAGATAAAGATTGTCACATGCGATTGTATGATGTGAATATTATGAATGAAATTGAAAATCGAAAAGATTATGAATCGTATGGAATAAAACATTTCCGCTTTGTGTTTACTGATGAGAACCAAGAGGAAGTTAAAACCGCTTTCAGAGCCTATAATCGTTGATTTTAGATGGCTTGCGTGCTATTATTTTATTAGCTTAAGGCTTAGAGGAGGATATTTTAATTATGCCTATTATTGTTGATGTATATGCTCGTGAAGTTCTAGATTCACGTGGAAATCCAACTGTTGAAGTTGAAGTAACTACAGAATCTGGTGCTTACGGACGTGCTATGGTACCAAGTGGTGCAAGTACTGGTGTTCGTGAAGCTTTAGAATTACGTGATGGAGATAAAGCTCGTTACTTGGGAAAAGGAACAACTAAAGCTGTTGAAAACGTAAACACTAAAATTGCTCCAAAAATTATCGGTATGGATTGCCGTGACCAGGTATTAATTGACAAAACAATGTTAGAATTGGATGGAGACCCATTCAAGAAAAATTTAGGTGCTAACGCTACTTTAGGCGTTTCTATGGCTTGTGCTTTAGCAGCTGCTGATTTCTACGGAGAACCTTTATACAAATACTTCGGTGGATTCAACGGAAAAACATTGCCAGTTCCTATGTGCAACGTTATCAACGGTGGATCACACGCTGACTCTACAGTAGATTTCCAAGAATTCATGATTATGCCAGTTGGTGCTAAGAGTGAAAAAGAAGCTGTTCGTATGGCTGCTGAAACTTTCCACGCTTTAAAATCTGTATTAAAGAAAAAAGGATACAACACTAACGTTGGTGACGAAGGTGGATTCGCTCCAAGCTGTAAAGATGGAAACGAAGAACCTCTTGAATTATTAGTTGAAGCTATGGAAGCTGCTGGATATGTTCCAGGAAAAGACATGAAGATTGCAATGGACGTTGCTGCTTCTGAATTCCACAACACTGAAACTGGATTATATGAATTGAAAAAATCTGGTCAAGGAACTAAGACTAGCGATGAAATGATCGACATGTACGAAGAATGGATCGCTAAATACCCAATCATCTCTATCGAAGATGGATTAGGAGAAAGCGACTGGGACGGATGGAAAAAATTAACTGACCGTCTAGGAGACAAAGTACAATTAGTTGGTGACGACTTATTCGTAACTAACCCTTCAATCCTTTACGAAGGAATCGAAAAAGGAATCGCTAATGCAATCTTAATTAAAGTTAACCAAATCGGTACTTTAACTGAAACATTCGACGCTATCGAAATGGCTAAGAAACATGGATACACTTGCATCGTATCTCACCGTTCAGGAGAAACTGAAGACACTACAATCGCTGACATCGCTGTTGGATTGAACGCAGGACAAATCAAGACTGGTTCATTAAGCCGTACAGACCGTATTGCTAAATACAACCGTTTAATGCGTATTGAAGACGAATTGAACCAACGTGGAACTGTTAACGTTGCTGAATACCTTGGAGACAAGACTTTCTACAACTTACCAGCTGTTGAATTCAAAAAGTAGTATTTCACTAAGAACTTTAGCTAATTAAGACCTTCGGGGTCTTTTTTATATTAAGAAATTGGTTTCGGAGAAGTTGAATCTGGAGATTTAAAAATGACTGAATTATTTGAATCTAGCATTATATAGGCATGACAAAACAGACTATTGTAAATAGCCTTGTTTAGTATGGAGTTCTTGTTAATCATAATCTTCTTTTATACATTTGAATCATTTCATCAATACATTCTTTTCTGTATGTTCTGTCATTTCTTTTGTCCTTGAATGGATTATATGTATAAGTATACTGCATTGTGGCTTTACATTTACATTGAATTGGGTCTCTGTTAAAAGAATCAATCAAGTGTGTGCGGTATCTGAATTTATTGAGTTTGTTTTTTAATTTCTTTTTTCTGGTTTCACGAGAATAATCCTTATTCTTTTTGATTCCAAGAAGTGCATGAACTTTGTCCAATGTTTTCTTAGATGCATTGGCATAGAATCCATAATATCGAGTGGTTAAGAATGGTAGTCTGGTATATGTATGATGAGACGATTTATAAAGTCGATCACATTATCTGTGACATCATATCTTTTCTCATCCTTATGATCATTGTAGAATCAGCTGACAGTCTTTGATTCTTTATTGTATTCTGTGATTCTGTTTTCAGCCATTGCAGGCCTTCCGGCATAGCGAATGAAGTAGTTTACGCAGCCTTGAATATCTTTACTGTTTTTATTAGATGAGGCATTGTTGGAATCATTGTCATCTGATTTGAATTTGGCATAGACATAGAATCCTTTGGGATGATTCTTATAGAGTCTGTTCTTTTCTTCAGGTTTCTTTAATCCACCGGCTTCTTGTATGAGTCGGATTAATTCAAACTGAAAAGTTTTTCTAAGCTTAGTAAAATTGAAATGATGAAATGTTTTGATTTTATCTTTTTTAAAAGAATAGATCAATTCAGGAATAAGACAATGGATGTGTGGATTCCATTTAAGGTCTCTTCCAAAAGTATGTATAGTGGCAATCATACTAAATTCATTACGAACAGAAATATCTTTGAATATATAGTGAGTATCAGAAAGCTTTTTCTTTTTGAGTTTATCGGCAAGAGATTTATTGGTAAGAATGGAAATGGTGTTTCTAGCTGCAACAAACAAAAGATTGAGTTGAGTACGGTCTTGTCTAAACCAGTTTCTAAGTTCTTTAGGAATAGTAAAGACAATGTGTCTATGAGGGCAGTCAAGACAAAAAGAAATGGCTTTGGCTACAAGCTGTTTGGCATATTTAACACCACAGGCATTACAAAATCTAGAATGACAAGAATGGGGGACGACATTCCAGTTGTCACAATCGGGACATTCAAACTGGTCAAAACCAAGATAACATGTGTGACAAAGTAGTGAACGTTCTACATTGTCTAAAATGCAAGGACGAGCTTTACCTGAAGCATCTAGTTTTCTTATATAGTCAATATTATCGAAGAAGATATTCTTGATGGGATGAATGAAATTAAAGTTTCGAACATCACAATCTAATAATGATAGAGTTTCAATTGGAATGTTCGAATGATAAATAGTGTCCATATATTAATTATATGTGAATTTAATGTGAATATGTGAGAATACAGTGAAATATCACATATTCACATTGGTGATATAATAATAAAAAATAAAATCTAAGAGTAAACAATTCGTGTGCTAGTTGTAATGAAAAATAGAATTACAGAGTATATAATATAAGAGCCAATATTGAAACACATAAGCAGCTATTCG